>ERZ773173.1-NODE-1-length-279591-cov-7.946447_pt1 | contig 279591 bp, 254 predicted proteins | sample MGYA00580535_ERZ773173 | MGnify/ENA primary metagenome ERZ773173 (study PRJEB29015, sample SAMEA2737856) | human gut metagenome | biome: human gut; feature: human-associated habitat; material: faeces | place: China | collected 2012 ...
TACTGGTTCACTATCGGTCGATCACGAGTATTTAGCCTTGGAGGATGGTCCCCCCATCTTCAGACAGGATGTCACGTGTCCCGCCCTACTTATCGGTTCCTTAGTACCACACGTCCGATTTCGCATACGGGGCTATCACCCTCTATAGCAGGCCTTTCCAGACCTTTCTGCTGTCGTTCGTGCTATCAGAACACTGGGCTGCTGCGATTTCGCTCGCCGCTACTTTCGCAATCTCGGTTGATTTCTTTTCCTGGAGCTACTTAGATGTTTCAGTTCGCTCCGTTCGCCTCACACACCTATGTATTCAGTGTGTGATACCGACTTACGTCGGTGGGTTCCCCCATTCGGAAATCTGCGGATCAATGCCCGTTTGCCGGCTCCCCGCAGCTTATCGCAAGCTACTACGTCCTTCTTCGCCTGTGATCGCCAAGGCATCCACCACATACACTTAGTCACTTGATCCTATAACCCTGCAGCCTTTTGCCTGCAAGATTCTCAACGTGACAGTAACGCGCTGTTTCTCTTGAGTTTGTCGTTCAATGAAGAATCGATTTGAAACTCTTTTGAATGCAATCACAACCCGTTCCAATCAACGTTACGCTCGCCCGTGTCTCATCAACACCGGCAAACCGTTGACTGAACGCTTTACTTCTTTTCCAAATTTTTAAAGAACAAAAAACACACAGCGACAAATGCTGCGCGTTCGCAGAAATTCTTTATTTTAAAAGAATTTTTGTAAACACGCAAGTGCTTGGTGGAGACTAACGGGATCGAACCGTTGACCCCCTGCTTGCAAAGCAGGTGCTCTCCCAGCTGAGCTAAGCCCCCGTTTTTTTCTGTGGTGGGTCTTGATGGACTCGAACCATCGACCCCCGCCTTATCAAGACGATGCTCTAACCAACTGAGCTAAAGACCCGGCCGCACTCTTTATTGCTGCTAACAACAAACCGATAAGCGTAAGCGCGACTTCGAGTTGCCTGCAAAACCCTTTGTCTCTTTCTCTTAAAGGAGGTGATCCAGCCGCACCTTCCGGTACGGCTACCTTGTTACGACTTCACCCCAGTCATGAAACCCACCGTGGCCGCCGCCCTCCTTGCGGTTAGGCAAACGTCTTCTGGTGAACCCCACTCCCATGGTGTGACGGGCGGTGTGTACAAGACCCGGGAACGTATTCACCGCGGCATGCTGATCCGCGATTACTAGCGATTCCGACTTCATGCAGTCGAGTTGCAGACTGCAATCCGGACTACGATCGGTTTTCTGGGATTTGCTCCGCCTCGCGGCTTCGCTGCCCTCTGTTCCGACCATTGTATGACGTGTGAGGCCCTAGCCATAAGGGCCATGAGGACTTGACATCATCCCCACCTTCCTCCGGTTTGTCACCGGCAGTCTCACTAGAGTGCTCTGTTACGTAGCAACTAGTGACAAGGGTTGCGCTCGTTGCGGGACTTAACCCAACATCTCACGACACGAGCTGACGACAGCCATGCAGCACCTGTGCTCAGGCTCCCTTGCGGGCACCGCCCCATCTCCGGAGCGTTCCTGACATGTCAAGGCTAGGTAAGGTTTTTCGCGTTGCATCGAATTAATCCACATCATCCACCGCTTGTGCGGGTCCCCGTCAATTCCTTTGAGTTTTAATCTTGCGACCGTACTCCCCAGGCGGTCTACTTCACGCGTTAGCTTCGTTACTGAAGGTTTTACCCTCCAACAACCAGTAGACATCGTTTAGGGCGTGGACTACCAGGGTATCTAATCCTGTTTGCTCCCCACGCTTTCGTGCATGAGCGTCAGTTTTGCCCCAGGGGGCTGCCTTCGCCATCGGTGTTCTTCCAAATATCTACGCATTTCACTGCTACACTTGGAATTCCACCCCCCTCTGACATACTCCAGTCGGACAGTCACAAATGCAGTTCCCAGGTTAAGCCCGGGGATTTCACATCTGTCTTACCCAACCGCCTGCGCACGCTTTACGCCCAGTAATTCCGATTAACGCTCGCACCCTACGTATTACCGCGGCTGCTGGCACGTAGTTAGCCGGTGCTTATTCTTCAGGTACCGTCATCAGTGCTAGCTCTTAACCCGCACCTTTTCGTCCCTGACAAAAGCGGTTTACAACCCGAAGGCCTTCTTCCCGCACGCGGCATGGCTGGATCAGGGTTGCCCCCATTGTCCAAAATTCCCCACTGCTGCCTCCCGTAGGAGTCTGGACCGTGTCTCAGTTCCAGTGTGGCTGGTCGTCCTCTCAGACCAGCTACTGATCGTCGCCTTGGTGGGCCTTTACCCCGCCAACCAGCTAATCAGTCATCGGCCGCTCCGTTCGCGCCAGGCCTTGCGGTCCCCGGCTTTCACCCTCAGGTCTTATGCGGTATTAGCCACCCTTTCGGGTGGTTGTCCCCCACAAACGGACACGTTCCGATGTATTACTCACCCGTTCGCCACTCGCCATCAGAGAGCAAGCTCTCTATGCTGCCGTTCGACTTGCATGTGTAAAGCATGCCGCCAGCGTTCAATCTGAGCCAGGATCAAACTCTTCAGTTCAATCTCTGTTTTTTTTCGCCCCTTCGTGAAAAGGGACCGGTTTGCTCATTACTCTCGCCGGAATTGATCAGGCTCTTTTGTAGCCTTCTCAATCTTCCTTTGCTTTAAGCCATGAGCTCGGGACAAATCGCTTTGTCTCGTTTGTTTTTCGAGACCACTGCTTTGCAGTTTTCGCTTTCTCTCACCGCGCTCACGCTTATCGGTTCGTTGCCTAGTTTTTAAAGAACTTTTCGTTGCTGCCGTAGCAGCGACAAGATCGAAATTCTATAAAACTTCATTTCGTCTTGTCAAGAGCTTTTCGAAAAATTTTTGTTTTTCTTTTCGCTCTTCTCATTTTCGGGCGATAAAAAAGAGTCGTTGTTCGCGACTCATTTTTTGCATCCCGTCAAACGAGGTTGCGAATTATGAAGTGGCTTTTTCAGGTTGTCAAGCCCTTTTGTGAAATATTTTTAAAAAACTTTTTTGCCCCTCCGTACAATTGAGTCCAACCGTTTGTTTTCTTTAGCTTTTGGGGTTTTATGATCCGCTACGACATCAGTCCGCTTGATCCGGAAGCTCATCTTTACATCGTCGGTATCACCATTGACGATCCGACGCCAGATGAACAGTACCTGCGTCTACCCGCTTGGATTGCGGGCTCTTATCTCATCCGCGACTTCGCCTCCACCGTTCAGGCCGAACAAGCTTTTCTGGGAGAAACTCCTGTTCCGATTGAAAAGATCGACAAAACTACTTGGCGCGTAAGTACAGTCGGCCGCAAAGCCGATGAAGAACTCTTCGTGTACTACCAGGTATGGGCTTTCGACACCTCGGTGCGCGGATGCTACCTGGACAACTGCCGCGGCTTTTTCAATCCCGGAGCCGCTTTGATGGAAGTGCTCGGCAGCACCGAGGGTCGCCTTGCCGTCAATCTCACTCCTCCGGTCGACGAACTGCACCTCGCCGTCGAATCCTGGAAGGTTGGGACGGGACTGAAGCGTGCGGCCGATACCGAACCTTTCGGTTGGGGTCTCTATGAAGCCGAAAACTACGCTCAGTTGTGTGATTGTCCCATCGAGCTCTCTGACTTCTCGGTTATCTCTTTCAAGGCAAAGGGTACCCAGCACCATATTCTCATCAACGAAGTCCCGGTCAACTTCGATGAAAAACAGCTGGCTGCCGACGTCAAAAAAATCACCGAAACCGTGATAGGCTTTTTCGAACCCAAGAAAGGAAAGTGTCCCGCCGGCGATGAATACACTTTCCTGCTCAATGTCACCTCGAACGCAGCCGGCGGCTTGGAGCACGCCAACAGCACGGCACTCGCGGCACCGCGCAAATGGTTACCCTGCACGCACGACAAAAAGCGCACCGACAACTATGTGCAGTTGCTCACGCTGTTTGCCCACGAATACTTCCACACGTGGCTTGTGAAGCGAATCAAGCCGGCGGCCTTCATCGATGCCGATTTCTCCGAAGAAGCCTATACGTCTCTGCTCTGGCTCTTTGAAGGCTTTACGAGTTACTACGAAAGCATGCTAGTGCGCCGCGCCGGACTCATTGATGACGAAGTCTTAGGAAAGCTCCTCTCCAAGGACCTCAAGGCCGTTGTCGAAACACCCGCTCACATGGCGCAGAGCCTGTCGCAGGCTAGCTTCGACGCCTGGATAAAGTTCTACAAGCCCAGCGCCAACAGCGTCAACGCTCACGTTTCCTACTATCGTCAGGGTGCGCTTGCCGCCTGGGTTTTGGACGCCGAAATCCGCCGCAAAACAAAATCCAAGAAGTCGCTCGACGACGTGCTGCGCCTGCTCTGGGAAGACTTCAAGGCTGCCGGTGCCGACTACAGCGGCATCACTTCCGACGATGTTCCGGAAATCGTCGCACGCGCCACAGAACTTGATCTCACGGGCCTGATTGCCGATCTCACTGAGACGGCCATGCCGGTTGATTACGCCAAGTTCCTCAAGCCGCTCGGCGTCACACTAGAGGAGTCGGAAACGCCTGCCGAACGCAAGCTTCTCGGCATCAGCGGCCTCGGCAATGACGCCGGCTTTACGGTACGTCAGGTTTATGACAAAGAAACGGCACAGTGGATCGGTATTGCCCCAGGCGATGTGATCATCGCGCTCGACGGCGTGCGGGTCAAAGGCGGCAACCTTCCCGAACTGCTCGCCCGTTACGGAGAAGGCGACGAAATTCTGATTCACGCCTTCCGCGACGACGCATTACTTGCTTGGGCCGTTCTTCTGGGCAAGCCCAAGACATTCCAGAGCAAAGTGGTCATCAAGCCCACCAAGCTCGGTAAGGATTGGCTGAGCTAACGCTCTTCAACAAGCGGCGCCCTGGAAATAGAAATTTCGGGCGCCGCTTTGATCAGTACCAACCACTGCGGATCATCACGCTCTCAATCTTGTCTCGAGGCGCCTCTTGAACAAAGCTTGTGCCGATTTTCTTCATCAGCACAAAGCGGATGACGCCTGCAACGGACTTTTTGTCGGAAGCCATCGCCTTCATCGCAGCGTCCATAGAAAGTCCTGAAATGCAGGTCGGCAGCCCCGCCGCTTCAAACAGCGCCTTCACGCGTGCTACATCCTCTTCGCTCAAGTACCCCAGTTCCTCAGAGAGCATCGCCGCCATCACGCAACCTGCTGCCACGGCCTCGCCGTGCAACCAAGTCGAATACCCGGTGAGCTTTTCAATGGCGTGACCAAACGTGTGTCCGAGATTAAGTTTGGCTCGCACGCCTGACTCCCGTTCGTCCTCACGCACGATTTCCTTTTTCATTTCGCAACAGCGCGCCACAACCGTCGCCACCACATCGGCATCCAAGGCGCACAATGCCGCCATGTTCTCTTCGAGATAGGCAAAAAATTCCGCATCACCAAGCATGCCGTATTTGATGATTTCAGCAACGCCCGCACTGATTTCACGCTGCGGCAATGTTTTTAGAACTGTCGTATCGGCAATCACAGAACGCGGCTGATGAAAAGCGCCGATGAGATTTTTCCCGGCCGGCAAATTCACGCCGGTTTTGCCGCCCACGCTGCTGTCGACCTGCGCCAAGAGCGTCGTGGGCACTTGAATGAAATCAATGCCACGCATCCACATGCTTGCCGCAAAGCCTGCCATGTCACCGATCACGCCGCCACCAAGAGCCACGATGTAGCTCTTGCGGTCGAGTCCGGCGTCCACAGCTGCCGAGAGAATCTTTTCGATGTGGTGCAAATCCTTGAAGCATTCCCCGTCAGGAAGCGTCACGACTGCAACAGGCAGGTCCGTCTGCGCCTTGCAGATACTCTGAAGTGCGGCCCTCTCGTAGAGCGGCCCAACGGTGGAATTAGTCACCAAAAGCACGCGTGTCGCCTTCAGTCTTTTGAGCTCTTCTCCGAGCAACGCTAGTGCGCCCTCTCCGACATGAATCGGATAAGCCCTCTGTCCCAAATCCACTGTCAGTTCCTTCATTTCTCGCCTCCCTCGAGTTTGTGCTGCGTCACTTCTCGCACGCTTTCCAACGCCAGAATCTTTTCCACCACGAAATCAATCGGTTTGCGTGATGTGATCACCTTTTCATTGCAAACCTCGTCGTATACGGGCCCCCTTTCGAGCATGATTGATCGAATGCGCGCTGCACGGTCGTCGCCAGCAAGCAGTGGTCGAACGGAATCAAAGCGCGTGCGCTCAATGATGTCAGACACACTCGAAGCCAATTGGATCACCAAGCCTCTGGCAAGAAGCTTTCGATTGATTTCAAACATCGGTGCTCCGCCACCTGTTGCCACCACAACATGGTGCTTGGCGGTCAGCTCAGCCAGCATCTGCGTTTCCCGAGCTCGAAATCCCGCCTCTCCTTCTTTTTCAAAGATATAGGAGATCGGCACACCACAGCGCGCCTCAATTTCGCGGTCGGCATCATAAAACGCCCAACCAAGCCGCTCCGCAAGCCGCCGACCGACGGTCGACTTGCCGCTAGCCATCATGCCGATCAGAAAAATAGATGTGGGCTTTTTATCCATCATATGCTGTCTCGAACTGCAACCGAAAAAGCATAGCGCAAGACTGCGCCCCAAACTGCTCACCACAACCAGAATTGTCAGCCAAGAAAAAATTAGGGCTTTTATAATGCGCCTGGCTTTGCTCGAGGAGCGCTGCAAGCGCGGGTCAGCCCGTTTGACCGTCTGCGTCCAGGCTCGGGCACAAGCTCCGATTTTTCTCTGCCGCACAACCACCGTTGACGGCAAAGACTCCAACGGCGCTCGCGTTTCCTTTCCTTTTTTCATCCTCATTTTCTAAAGGAGGTGCGCGAGATGAGCGCAACCGCAAACTACATCATCGCCGACATCGGTCTGGCCGACTGGGGTCGCAAGGAAATCCGCATTGCCGAAACGGAAATGCCCGGTTTGATGGCCATTCGCAAGGAATACGCAGCCGCCCAGCCCTTAAAGGGCGCTCGTATTTCCGGTAGCCTGCACATGACCATTCAGACGGCCGTTCTGATTGAAACGCTCACGGCACTGGGCGCTGAAGTCCGTTGGGCTTCCTGCAACATCTTCTCCACGCAGGACCACGCCGCAGCCGCCATTGCCGCCGAAGGCATCCCTGTGTTTGCCGTCAAGGGTGAAACGATCACCGATTACTGGAACTACACCCACAAGATCTTCGAATGGGACGACGGCGGCTACTCCAACATGATTCTGGACGACGGCGGCGATGCCACGCTGCTGCTGCACCTCGGCACCAAGGCCGAAAGCGACCTATCCGTGCTCGACAAGCCTGAAAGCGAAGAAGAAGAAGTGCTCTTTGCCTCCATCCGCGCTCACCTGCAGGAAGATCCGCACTGGTACTCCAAGCGCCTGGCTCACATCAAGGGTGTAAGCGAAGAAACGACCACCGGCGTGCATCGCCTCTATCAAATGGCCGCCAAAGGCGAACTCAAGATTCCCGCCATCAACGTCAACGACTCTGTGACAAAGAGCAAGTTCGACAACCTCTACGGCTGCCGCGAATCGCTTGTCGACGGCATCAAGCGCGCCACCGACGTGATGGTCGCGGGCAAGATCGCCGTGGTGTGCGGTTACGGTGACGTAGGTAAGGGCTGCGCTCAAGCACTGCGTGCACTCTCAGCTCAGGTCTGGGTTACCGAAGTCGACCCGATCTGCGCCCTGCAGGCCGCCATGGAAGGCTACCGCGTCGTCACGATGGAATGGGCCGCCGACAAGGCAGACATTTTTGTCACAGCCACCGGCAACTACCACGTGATCACGCACGACCATATGATTCGCATGAAGGATCAGGCCATCGTCTGCAACATCGGCCATTTCGACAGCGAAATTGACGTCGCCTCCATGAAACAGTACAAGTGGGAAAACATCAAACCGCAGGTCGACCACATTGAACTCCCCTCCGGCAACCGCATCATTCTTCTGGCCGAAGGCCGTCTCGTGAACCTCGGTTGCGCCACAGGGCACCCCTCGTACGTGATGTCGAGTTCCTTTGCCAATCAGGTTCTCGCTCAGATCGAACTCTTCACCAACACGGACAAATATCCGGTGGGCGTCTACATCCTTCCGAAGATTCTCGACGAAAAAGTTGCCCGTCTGCAGCTCACCAAGCTCAACGCCGAACTTTCCGTTCTGACGCAGAAGCAAGCTGACTACATCGGCGTCAAGGTCGAAGGTCCCTACAAGAGCGAAAACTATCGCTATTAATCGTTAGTGTTGCATCAAACGGGCTGCATCCATCGTGTTGCGGCCCGTTTTCTTTTCCGCCGGACGCATCCCAGATTCCGTCAAGATCCAATCCAACGGAATGTCAAAAATCTCCGGCACAAAATCTTCCGTCACCAGGCAATCAAACGCCACGGCTACCGTTACAAGCCCCGGCGTTTTTTGCCGCTCGGCGAGCCACCGATCAAAATAACCGCCGCCGTTGCCTAAACGAAATCCTTCCCGCGTCACACCCACGCATGGAACCAAAATCACCTCGGGATCGACAAGAATGTCCTCGATCGGCTCCTCAATGCCGTAGCATCCGATACGCACGCGTTCGGCCTCCCAGCGCGCGTAGTGCATGGTCTTGCTTCGACTGTCATCGACCACCGGCACGCAAAGGCAACGCTGCGGGGAACCGAGTTTCCAAGTCAAAAGCGGCTCCGTAAGATCCGGTTCGTTTTTTATCGGCCGATAAAACCCCAATCGGGAAACCGCCCGCTCGGCGAGCCATTGCAACAGGTGCGCCGAAAGGTTTTCCACCGCCGTCGAACATTCAACCTGTACGCGGCTGCGCTTCTCCAACATTAATTTTCGTAACGATTGACGCGAGATCGCTTTGAAATCAGCGCTGTTATTTGCCGTTATCATGGTGCTATGGGTGTGAGCTTGTCCGACTCATGGACACGCGCCTTTTTTCTTGTGGTTTTTTCCGATGCCATTTGCCGCTACAGTCTATTCGCTTTTGCTCGCCTCTTCGGCCATCACGACGCCGGCTATCGAAGAGCTAACCGCCATTCGTCAACGGGAGCTCACCGAAGAAGAAATTGCCGCGCAGATCGAAGAAAGCCGCATTGAACGCATCGAATCGCAGTTTGACGGCCGCGAGTTGCCGCAGGAAATCGAAGCGGCCGCTCAGGCCGAAACGCCGAGCGGTGCGGCACCCGCGTCGCAAACCGTGCGTGAAACCGTTTCCGAGCCTGTCTACCCAACCGAAATTCAGCCGTCTGCCGTCGTTGCAGAACCGACCGCCGTCTCGCCTCAGCCTGTCGGGAGCATTCGCGAAACAACCGTCACCGAATCGGCCGACGGCATTCGAGAAACCGCCATCACGGTTTCCGGGCAGCCTCTGACACCGCCCACTCCCATTACGCCTGCCGCAGCCGAAGCCGCGTCCGAACCTGTCGTGGCAGAAAAGACCGAGCCGGTGGAAACCCTCAAGATCGATCCGAGCGTCGCCGTCGTTGTCACGGGCGAAACTCTGCCCGCATCCCCGCTGACGCCAGGCACAACTGCTACATCCGAAGCCGCTCAGGTTGCGTCCTATTCTCCCGCTCCAGTCGTCCCGCAGCAGGGCTTTGTTATTGAACCTGTTTCCAAGGCCGACTACACACTCGTTCCGCCCGCAACGCTTTCGAGCAACCTTCTTCCCGCGCACTTCGGCGAAGAACTCGAAGGCGACGAAGACATTTTGGCTGCCCGGAAGGCCGCGCAGAAAAACGACGTTGCTCAATTGAAGACCCTGGCAGCACGCGTCAAGAATCATCCACTGGGCGGCTATGTCGAACTTTGGGAAATCAACGCCCAAGCCGAACAGGATCTCAAAAAAAACAAGAAGCTCACGGCCGCCGTCGAAAAGCGCTACGCACGCTTCATCGAAGTGCATGAGTCGGAATACCTTGCCGAACGCGCCCGCACGGATTGGCTGCGCTATGCCGCTCAAGCCAACGATGCCAAGCGCTTTGCCGCCCTTTATCCGAAACTCAAGTGGAATCGAGAAGAGCGCGACATCCTGTGCATGCGCCAAACGTTTGCGCTCGGAAGCGGCAAACCCTCCGCGCAGGCACTTGCACAAGCCAAGAGTCTGCTGTTGCGCACCACGGCACCGCAAATCGACGCGTGCAAGAAACTTGCCGCCAGAACACTTGAGGCCGACCGCAGTTGGACGTGGCAGTACCTGTTGATTTTGCTGCAGAAAAAGCGCTACACGCTGGCTACGCAGTTGGTCAAGGAAACGCCTGCCAAATACCTACCAGTTAACAAGAAAGAGCTTTCGCAGATTCTGACCAATCCGTCGCGCTGGCTGCAGCGCAACCGCAAGGTGCTCAAGAAAAAACCCGTTCGCCTTTTGATCGCCGCTTCGCTTCGCATCGTACAGAAAGACATCGGCGCAGCTGTCACGATCGCACACGCCACCGACAGACGCATCAATTCCTCCACCAAGGCGCTCTTGTGGGGGCGTATCGGTTATGAAGCGGCTGTGGATCAGGATGCCGCAAGTCTGCGTTACTACAAGCTTGCCGGCGAAGGATTGAAATCGGCTGCCTCCTCGACACTGATCGTCAACGGCGCCACGGTACTGGTCTGGCAGGCTCGCGCCGCATTGCGCAACGGCACGCCTCAAGAGGCTCTGTCCGCGATTTCTCAGCTTTCTCCCTCCGTGAAAAAAGCCGACAACTGGACGTATTGGCGGGCTCGCATGCTCGCGGCCGTCGGCAAGAAAGCGCAGGCCGACAAATTAATGCAAAGCCTCGTGCGCGGCTATGAGTTCTATAACCTTCTGGCCGCAGACTTCCTCGGGAAACCTTATTACAAAGGTCCCGAAAGCATGAAGCCCGAGACCTCAAAGGAAAGTTTTGCCAAGTTTTCCAAGAATCCTTCCGTGCAACGCGCGGTGCGCTTTTACGCGCTGGGTCTACCCTACGAGGGTCATCGCGAATGGAACTGGGCCCTGATCGGCATGAAGACTCGCGAACGCTTAGAAATTGCGGAATACGCAGGCGCTCTCGGTCTGGAGCATCGCCGCATCAACACAGCCGCCAGCACCGGCCGGGCTGCCGCCTTCAACCAGCTCTACCCGAAGCCTTTTGCCGACAAGATCAATCGGGCTGCCGACGAAGCACAGCTGCCGCAAAATCTGGTCTTCGGCCTTATTCGTCAAGAGTCGCGCTTTATCAGCCTGGCACTCAGTTCCGCGGGCGCACGCGGCTTGATGCAGGTCATGCCATCAACGGCCCGCTGGGTCGCCAAGCAGACGGGACTTAAAGGTTATAACAACAGCAAAATCTCCGACATTGACACCAATCTGTTTCTGGGAACGCAGTATCTGCGCCTCGTCAGAGAGAACGTGAGCCCCAATGTGACGCTTGCTACCGCAAGCTACAACGCAGGCCCATCCAAAGCCGCCGCTTGGCGCTCAACGCTCACCAAGGAAGTCGAAGGAGCGCTTTTTGCCGAAACGATTCCCTATTCGGAAACCCGTGACTACGTGATGCGCGTTACCGCCAACACCGTGCAGTATTCCCGCTACACGAACGATCCGATCCATCTTACGGATCTGCTCGGACGCATCGAGCCCGTACCTCTTTCCGGAAACATCATTCCCTAAGTACGGCACACGGTTTTCTCACCACTTGAGGTCAGTATGTCACTTTGCCAATCCATCACCGAAACCATCGGGCGCACGCCGCTTCTGGAACTCAAAGGACTTGAAAAAGAGCTCGGCTTGACCGCCCAGATTTTCGCCAAGCTCGAATGCTTCAACCCCGGCGGCAGCATCAAGGACCGTGCGGCACTCTCTATGATCAAGACGGCTCAGGCCGAAGGAAAACTTCTGCCGGGCGGCCTCATCGTGGAGCCGACCAGCGGCAACACCGGCATCGGTCTTGCGCTGGTGGCACGAGCCTTGGGTTTTCGCACCGTTCTTACCATGCCCGAATCAATGAGCGTGGAGCGCCGCATGATGCTCAAAACTTACGGCGCGGAAATCGTGCTTACGCCGGCCTCGCTCGGTATGAGCGGAGCCGTCGACAAAGCCAAGGAAATCGTTGCCTCCACGCCGGGTGCCTTCATGCCCAACCAATTTGACAATGCCGCCAACGCCAAGGCGCACTACGAGACCACCGGACCCGAAATCTGGGACGATATGCAAGGACGCATCGATGCGTTTGTCAGCGCCGTGGGGTCGGGTGGAACGATCACGGGCACCGGCCAATTCCTGCGACGCTGCGATCCCGGCATTCGCGTCGTCGCGGTCGAACCCAAGGGCTCACCCGTCCTGTCCGGCGGTAAAGCCGGTCCGCACAAAATCCAAGGTATCGGCGCAGGGTTTGTTCCGGGAACACTCGATACGTCGGTCTACCATGAAGTCATGCAAGTCGGCAATGAAGAGGCGGCGGCAATGACGCGTCTGGTTCTTAAAACCGACGGCGTTTTCGTGGGCATCAGTTCGGGCAGCGCTCTTGAGGCTGCCGTTCGTTTGGCCCGCAAACCGCCCTATGATCATGGACGCATCGTCGTCATTTTTCCCGACTCGGGCGAGCGTTATCTCTCAACTGGGCTTTTCAGCGAATAACTTCGTTCAAAATCAACGAAAAAGGGCTTATCGCTGCCAACTAGCTCTGCGCTAAAATTTCGCGCGTCATGCTCCGTAAGATACGGAACCGCCTTGCTTAACTTGAATTGAAGATGTCGAATCAGAGAACCGTTGACAATTCCGCGCAGCGTCTTGCAGCTCTGAAGCAATGCACCACGCTTGATCAATTCGTTCCCCTGCGGGCCTCGCTCACGGGCGGCGAAATTGCCCTGAAGCAGTTTGACCGTACGTCCAACACTTGGGAGCCGTTGAGTTATCTGGAACTCAACGACCGCATCGTCGAGTGGCGCAAAGCGCTTGCCGGGCTCGGTCTGACGCGCGGAGCACGCGTAAGCATTTTGCTTAACAATTCGATCGACCATGTTCTGGCTGATCAGTCCGTACTTGCCAACGCCCTGATCCCCGTGCCGCTGCACGCCATTGACACTCCGGGATCCCTCTCCTTCATTCTTGCCGACAGCGGCGCCGAATGTCTGATTACAAACAAGTATGAGCGATGGCTTGCTATTGAAGCCATCGGAACCAAACTGCCTGCGCTCAAGACGGTCATCCTGACCGACGAAGTGACACCGGCAAAACAAAAGCGCGGCGGCCCAAAAATTTACGGTGTCGATGATTTTTTGGCGTTAGGCCACGCAGTCGACCAGTTGCCCGAAGGTCCAACTCCCGAAGACCTTGCCGCCATCGTCTATACCTCCGGAACCACCGGCAAACCCAAGGGCGTCATGCTCACGCACGGCAATGTCGTCTCCAACGTCATCGCTACGCTAGAACATATTGCTCCGGCACCTCAGCCTGGTTACGTCTTTTTATCCTTCCTGCCGCTCTCGCACACATTTGAACGCACAGCAGGCTACTACCTGGCTCTTGGCATGGGATGCACCATCGTGTTCAACCGCTCGATCATGCTTTTGAGCGAAGACTTCCGCACGGTACACCCTGACGTTCTCATTTCCGTACCCCGCATCTACGAGCGCATTTACGCACGCATTCTGGATCGACTGGGGAAACAGTCGACCATTACCCGCGCGCTCTTTAACGCCTGCGTTGACGTCGGCTGGCGACGGTTTTGCAAGGCCAACCGTTTGCCTGTCGAATCCGGAACCCTTAGCTGGCTCGATCCAATCGTCTGGCCAATTCTCAAGCGTCTGGTGGCAAACAAGGTCGCGATGCAGTTCGGCGGCAAACTCAAAGTCGCCATTGCGGGCGGCGCCGCGCTCAATCACAAAGTGGCTCGTATGTTTTGCGGCCTGGGCATTCCGCCAATTCAGGGCTACGGCATGACTGAGGCCTCGCCCATCATTGCCGGAAACTCACTTACGATCAATCAGCCGGAAACCGTTGGGTACCCGTTCCCAAACGTTGAACTGCGTCTGGCTCCCGAAACCAATGAAATTCAGGTACGTGCGCCTTCCGTCATGAAAGGATATTGGAACCGTCCGGAAGACACAGCCAAAGTACTTTCGCCCGACGGTTGGTTGTCTACAGGCGACGTCGGTGAATTCAACGATGCTGGCCTTCTGCGCATCCGCGGCCGCATCAAGGAAATTATCGTGACAAGTACCGGCGAAAAAGTACCGCCCGTCGATTTGGAGCTGGCGCTCGAAACCGACCCGCTCTTTGCTCAAACTTTCGTCGTGGGTGAAGCGCGTCCTTTCATTTCCTTCATCGCCGTTCTCAATACGGAAGAATGGAAAAAGCTGGCCGCCAAACTCGGTGTCGATCCCAACGACAAACTCGCGTTGCAAAGTAATGCAGTACGTTCTGCTGTGCTCAAGCGAGCTCGCGCTGCCGCCGCTGGTTTCCCGCATTATGCGTTGCCGCGTAATGTGGCGCTCACACTGGAGCCGTGGACCATCGACAACGGCTTGCTGACACCGACGCTCAAGCTCAAACGCAAGCCGCTCACCGACCGTTTTGCCGCTCAGATTGAAGAGATGTACCTCTCACACGCCCGCGCTTAAGGTTTGGACGTGGTGTTTATCCGTACAATTGCTTCAACCTAACCATTACCTTCCGGCTGCATGACAAAACTCGTGCAGCCGTCTTTTCTGTTTTTCGAAGTTATGACTGAACAGCCTCAGGTTCGCATCGGCAAGTTGATGCCCAACTGGATGATCAACCTCACCGACCGAATCATGCAGTACTACATCGACCGTTATCTCAACTGCGATCCCGTCGTTCTCGACCGACCGCCGGAACCGCAGCCCGGTCACCAATATCTGCTCTACGCCCATATCCCGTTCTGCAAGACGCTCTGCTCATACTGTACCTTCCACCGCTTCCTATTTAAGGAACACAAGGCACGCGAATACTTTTTGAACCTGCGCAAGGAAATGGACTATGTCAAAGCGCTCGGCTACGACTTTACGAGTATGTACATCGGCGGGGGCACGACAACGATTCTCGAAGACGAGCTCATCCGCACGATTGAACACGCCCGCACTCTTTTCCCAGGCATCAAAGAAGTGTCGTGCGAGACCGATCCGTTGCAAATTGCCACCCCTACGTTCCGCAATCTCAAGGGACTCGTGGACCGCATGAGCATCGGCGTACAGAGCTTTAACGACGACATTCTCAAGATGACCGAGCGCTACGACAAGTTCGGTTCCGGCGCTCTGATCTACGAGCGTTTGCAGGAAGCACTTGAGCTCTTCCCGACGACCAATGTCGACATGATCTTCGGCTTCCGCGGTCAGGATCTCGAAATGTTGCAGCGCGACATGGATCTGCTTGTGGAACTCAATCCGCGCCAGATCACGACGTATCCGCTGATGGTCACAAGCCAGACTCGAAAGAGCGTCAAGCAGACAATCGCCGCCAAGGGTATTGAGCTTGCCGATCAATATGCCGTGATCATGAACACGCTCGGCAACCACTACCGTCAGCTTACGAGTTGGACATTTGGCCGCACGCACGACGAAGGCTTTGACGAGTACGTGGTCGACCACGACGAATATCTGGGCGTAGGTTCCGGCGCTTTCTCGTTCTTGGGCAGCAGTCTCTACGTCAACACGTTCAGCCTGCGCCGCTACAACGAGCGCATCAAGGAAGGAAAGACCGGCGTGGAGCGCCGTCGTCAATTCGACAAACACGCCGTGCTTCAGTATCGCCTGCTTCTGGGGCTCTTCTCGGCTCGCCTGTCCCGCAAGTATTTCCGTGAAGTTCACGGCGTTGATCTCGACAAGGCGCTTTTTAAGGAAATGCTCGGACTCCGCATCGCCGGCGCTATCAAGGACAACCCGGAAGATCCCGACAACCTGATTGTGACCGACGCGGGAAAATTCCTGGGGCTCGTCATGATGAAAGCCTTCTACTCCGGTATGGATAACGTTCGCGCCGAACTCAGAAAACCGCTTCGTGATATCGATTGCTGATTATTTGCGCACCTGCTCTGTGGCCGCCTCCTTTAGGCGGCCTTTTTCTTGCACGTTTCCACATTGAAACGGTTCTTGACCTAACACTCCGTTGCGCTGAAACTTTGCAGCATTTTTGACATAAATCAAACTTTTGCCACACCGCGCCAAAATAGACTGATTGCTACTTCTGCCCTAGCTCAATCTACCCCTTTGGGAGTAATAGTTTTCAGGTCCTTTTTCCGGTTTTTCTCAATTTCATAGGCAGACCTCATGACAAATAAAGGTCATCCTTTTGTTTTTAAAGCTTTTTTCCTTTACGAAATCTTTCTGTTCGCAAGCAATTTGTTCTAAATCAAACTTTCGGATGACCCTCCGATCTCCTTCCTTCCTATCCTTTTTCTTTACCGTCCATCTTCTGAAATGCCTAGTTTTTCGCGTCTGTTGCCTATAAAATCGACCCGCGCGAGTGCCGGAACGCGAAGCCGTCTCTTTGTGTTCCTCCCCTAAGCCGCGACAACCCTGTTTTGATTTTCTGTGTTTTGTCCGAGGCAATTGTTGTAATTGCCGCGGATGGGTTCGTTTCGGTTTCTCGGCACCAGCGAAAGCGGCGTTTGACAGCTCTGTCTCGAATCAGGCTCTGCGCCCTTTTTAAAAGAACAGGAGATCCCTAAAGATGAGTGCAAAAACCATCAGAATCAAGACGTTCAATCCGACGGCAGATTCCTTCGGTTTGAACGGCCCCGATTTTGTCGGCAACATCCGCAAAGGCGAGTTGCGCGGCATCATCAAAATCAATGAAGACCTGTGCGAAGCCTGCGATACTTGCCGCAAGGTCTGCCCGGTCGATGCCATTCAGGGTCATCTTGGCGCCAAGCACAAGATTGACGATCAGCGCTGTGTGACCTGCGGTCAGTGCTTGATCAGCTGCCCGTTCAATGCCATCGAACAGATGAGCTTTGTGGACACGGTCGACAAAATGCTCGCTGACAAGAGCAACGTCGTGGTGGCTCACCCCTCCCCGGCCGTTCGCGTGTCTATTGCCGAAGAATTCGGCGGCAAGCCCGGCGATCTCACCACCGATCAGATGATGAACGCCTTTGAAAAACTGGGCTTCAAGACCTACGACGTCAACAGCTCCGCTGACCAGACCATCATGGAAGAAGGCACGGAATTCGTGCGCAAGGTTCAGTACTGGGTGCTCGGCAAGCGCGGTCCCGAATTCGAACGCGCTGCTCACCATCCGCTGCCGCACTTCACGAGCTGCTGCCCGGCTTGGGTTCGCAACGCCGAAACTTTCAACGCCGACTTCTTGCCGCATCTGTCCACGGCCAAGAGCCCGATTCAGATGGGCGGCGTGCTCGCCAAGGTGTGGGCTCCGAAGTTCCTCTACAACACAGATCCGCGCAACGTCAAGGTTGTGGCTATCACCCCCTGCACGGCCAAGATCCTCGAAGCCAGCCGTCCCGAAATGGACACCGCTTGGCGCCATCACATCAAGGCCGGCACGATTCCTGCCGACACGCCGCGCTTCCCTGACGTTGACGCCGTGCTCACCGCCCGTGACATTGCCGAACTGCTGCGTCGTCACAATATCAATCCGCTCACGCTCCCGAAGGAACGCAAGCGTGAAAATCTCGACGTCTACACCGGCGCTGGTACCATTTTCGGCTGCTCCGGCGGCGTGATGGAAGCTGCTCTGCGTACGGCCTACCGCGTCCTGATGGGCAAGGAACTCGACAACGCCGACATCATCCCGGTGCGCGGCCTCGACAACAGCTACGTTGAAGCCAAGATTCCGCTTGCTCTGCCCGAATTGAACGGTAAGACCTTCGAGCTGCGCGTTTGCGTGGTTAACGGCGCCAACCAGGCTCTCGAACACGTTCTTGACGAACTGCGTGGCAATCCGAATCGTTGGCACTTCATCGAAGTGATGAACTGCCCGGGCGGTTGCGTCAACGGCGGCGGTCAGCCTGTCCAGGGCACCGGCACCGGCTGGCTCAAGCCCTTGTTCCCGCTCCCCGTGAGCCTCTAACCCATTAGCCGATAGAAAGGAACACACAAATGTCCGTTTACCAGTTTGAAGAACGCCCGGCGAGTGTCATTCTCGGCCGCCGCGGTCTGTTTAAGGTTGTGGGTCTTTGCGCTGTCGCCGCTGGTGCCACCGGTTGGGCTGTCGGCGATCTGCTCGCGAACCGCAACTCCGTTTTGCTTGCCCGTCAGAAGGGGCTTTACGCCGATGACAAGCTCTGCCAGAAGATGAATCTGACAAGCTCGCATCAGAACCCCGTCGTGCGTCAGATCTATGTTGATCTTGGCGCCGCTCCGATGGACAACACCATGTACGGTCTGCTGCACACGCACTACTTCCAGCGTACGCAGCTTTCCGCTCACCACTAATTAAAGGAGGTCGCAATCATGGCCAATCACAACGACCGCATTTTGCGCTTCCATGTTGCCGATAAGGTCTTCCACGGTCTTAACGCAATTCTTTGGTTTGCGCTCGTCATTACCGGCGCTATCGTCTACCTCTGCAAGCCCGAAGCTGCTACGGGTGAAAGCCTCATGGCTTGGCACGTCGGCCTCGGCATCGTCTTCACGCTCAACCTCGTGGGCTATCTCCTGTTCGCCCCCGAACGCTTTGCGCTGATGATCAATGCCTGCTTGATCTGGGATAAGAACACGATCCTGTGGTTCCGCAACTTCGGCGGCTACCCGCGTCGCTTCTTCAAGATCCCGTTCGGTCCGGTTGAGGTTACGCCGCAGGGCCGCTACAACGCCGGCCAGAAAGCTTCTTACCTGCTCTTCACCGCTGCCATCGTGATGCTCATCGTCACCGGCTGGCTGCTGTGGGTGTTCGCTCCGGCCATCGGTAAGGATGCCTTCCTTACGATGTGGTACCTCCACGTCTGGGGTTCGCTCCTCATCACCGTGCTCGTGGTCTGCGCTCACATCCCGCTCGCCCTGCTGTCGATGTCTCACTTCCTCGGCATCTGGCGCATCGGCACCGGTGACATCAGCTGGGAAGCTGCTGAACACCACTCGCCCGTGTGGCTCGAAAAGGACGTCATCCGCACCAACATCGAAAAGTAAGGTTGCGCTTGCAGCAAGCCTGATTTGTCAGGCTTGCCGTCCGATAGCCCGCTCGAAAGACAGAAAATCCTTCGAGCGGGATTTTTTTACCTGTCTGGCGGCTCTACAATCAAGGCCTTCAAACGGATGAAATTTTCTAACCTTCCACTCTCCCTTACAGATATGTCTGCTCCGGTCATCGGCATCGCTTCCCGCACTCAAACACCCAAGGGACTTCGTCTTCACATCGGCCTTTTCGGTCGACGCAACGCCGGCAAAAGTTCTCTTATCAATGCGCTAACCAATCAAAAAATCGCCATTGTGAGCGATGTGCCCGGAACCACTACCGACCCAGTCGAAAAGGCCTGCGAGCTGGCACCGATCGGACCGGTTGTCTTCATTGATACCGCAGGTGTCGATGACGTTGGCGAACTAGGCGGACTTCGTACGGAGCGATCCTTGGCCGTACTGGGTTGGGTTGATGTGGCACTAATCGTCTGTGACGCCAAAGCACTTACTGAAAGCGAACTTGAACTCATTCGAACCGTCAAAAGCACGGCTACGCCCACCGTCGTTGTCTTAAACAAAGCCGATACGGCCGATGCCAAAGAACTGATCGTCACGCAGGAGCAGGTACGTTCATTGGGTTATGAGCCGGTTACCGTGTGCGCCAGTCAAAAGCTCAATATCGATGCCGTGCGTGAAGCCATCGTAAAGCTCGCGCAAAGTGCCGTGGAGCCGGACCTTCCGTTGTTGGGTGATCTAGTGCATCCGGGCGATACCGTGATGCTTGTCACCCCAATTGACACCGGCGCACCCAAAGGGCGCATGATTCTTCCTCAAGTACAAGCCATACGCGAAGTACTCGATGCCGACGCCAAATGTATCGTTGTGCGTGAAAACCGTCTGGCCGAAACATTGACCAACGAAAAAGAACCACCCGCCTTTGTCGTAACCGACAGTCAGGTGGTGCAGTCGGTCGTTGCGCAAACGCCGAAAACTATTCCGGTAACGACCTTCTCGATTCAGATGGCCTACAGCAAGTGTGACCTTGTTGAGATGGCACGCGGCGCAGCCATGATCGACTTTCTGCGTCCCGGCGACAAAGTGATGATCTGCGAGACGTGCTCTCACCATCCTCAGCCAGATGACATCGGCCGTAAAAAACTACCTCGCTGGCTCGCTAAAAAAGTCGGCGGAGAACTCGACATTGAAGTTGTAGTCGGCAAAGACTTCCCCGTGGACCTCACGCCTTACAAACTCATTCTGCAATGCGGCGGCTGCGTCGTCACTCGCCGCCATATGCTCACGCGTTTGGCTCAGGCCAAGCGTCAAAACATCCCTATGACCAACTACGGCGTAGCAATCAGCCACCTGCAAGGCGTACTCGAACGTGCGCTTGAACTGCACCCCAAAGCCCTGAAGGCATTTCATGAAGCTCGCGAAATCTTCGCCAACCATTTCTGATCGTGCCGTATGAACTTACAAACGCTTGAATCCGTTCTTGCCAAAGACACTTTCTCCGACGAAGAACTGCTGGCCTTTTTGTCACTAACCGATGCTGAGTGTTGTTCTCGTCTGTGGCGCGAAGCCTATGACCGCACGACCCGTGTTCACGGCAACGCACTGTGGTTTCGAGGCCTCATTGAAATCAGCAACTACTGTATCTACGACTGCCGTTACTGTGGAATCCGCAAGGGAAACCGCCTTGCACAGCGCTATACCCTGACTCCAGAGGAAATCGTCGAAGCGGCTCGTTATGCGGTTCGTGCAGGTTACGGATCCGTCGCACTGCAGGCGGGCGAGCGCACGGATGAAAAATTCATCGCCTTTGTCGAAGATGTTTTGCGTCGCATCCATCGTATGAGCGTTAAAGAAGGCATTGCCGAAGGTTGCGGCGTGACTCTCAGTTTCGGCGAACAAACCGAAGAAACCTATGAGCGTTGGGCGCAAGCGGCAGGCAACCGTAAGGCTTTGCGCTATCTGCTTCGCATCGAAACAAGCAATCTCAAGCTCTTTAACTATCTGCACTCGGGCAAAGGCGGTGCCCAAAAAACATGGCCCGCTCGACTTGAAGCGCTGGCGACGCTTCGCAAGCTCGGCTATCAAGTCGGCACGGGCGTAATGATCGGCATTCCAGGCCAGAGTTTGGAAGATTTAGTTCGAGATATCCGCACCTTTGAGGAACTTGACGCCGACATGCTCGGCATGGGGCCCTATCTGGTAAGTCACGGCGGAGACATGGTGGCTGACGGCATGATGCAAAAAGATGCGCTCCTCACGCTCACTCGCAACATGCTCGCCGCAACGCGCCTGGCGCTTCCCACCGTCAATATGGCTGCCGCCACAGCCCTGGAAACGTTGGTCACCGGAGGCCGGTCGCTTGGTGTTCTCTCCGGCTGCAACGTGATCATGCCCAACGTCACGCCGCAACGTACGCGCGCAAGTTATCAGCTCTACGACAATAAGCAAGGCACCGAGTCCGAACCCGACAGCAATATCCTGCTTGAGCAAGAATTGGAAGCCGTCACAGGGCGCGTCATCGGACGGCATCACTTCGGCTCGTCACTGCATTACAGAAGCCGCAACGGCTTGCCGGCTCACTAATAGGGCAAAGCGCGCCAAAAGGCGCGCCTTTTCTCAATTTCCAAATTTGCCTTCACAAGCAAAGATGTAGTCCTTGATGCCGGCAACACTGCCGAAAACCAGGGAGAAACCGTTTTCTGCAGCCCACTGCGTCATGGGTATCGTGCCGTTGTAGCCGGTACTCACGAGCATAGCGCGGATGCCTGCGGCTCTGGCTGCCAATGCGTCGTTTTCCGAATCACCCACCATGACAGCTTCGGCAGGACTTACACCGAGCTTTTTGCAAGCCAACAGCAACATATCGGGGGCAGGTTTGGGATGATCAGTATCGTCCCCGGCCACCAAAGCATTCAAGTCCACATTCAAACCGGTACGTTGAACAAACGCCTCCGTCACCATGCGCATCTTGTTGGTGACAAGAGCCGTCTTAAAGCCTGCCGCCTGCAATGCGGCCACAGCTTCTCGGGCACCGGGATAAAACTTTTCTTCCGGCATGTCGCTACCCATCATGGCCGAGGCGTAGGACTTCAGAAAACGCTGCACATTTTCAGGGGACGGAACAATACCCTGCGCCGCACAGACGCTTTCAATAAGCGCCTTTGCACCCTTACCGACCATAGCGGCAATCTGAGCTTCGGTAAATTCCGGGCAGCCGTTGGCACGCATCACGCGATTGACCGCTTCGGTCAGCATCGGCACCGAGTCGACCAACGTGCCGTCCAAATCAAACAGGACAGCCTTCACCGGCGGCTGGACGGCAATCTCTGGCTTGAACTCGAGCACCATGTCAAACCAGCGGGCTCCGCCGTGCTGTGAATCGGAAGCGCCAAGCGGCACAAAACCGAACTTGGCGTAGTAGTGCAACATGTGCTCCTTGCAGGTGAGCGTCACACCGCGGCGACCCTCTTCTTTGGCCTGTGCAATGAGCGCTTTCATCAAGAGCGCCGCATAGCCGTGACGGCGATGCTCGGGTAGCGTATTGAGCCCGAAAATGCTCTGCCATGCACCGTCAGGACAGTGCATATCGGCTTTTTCAAACATCACGTCTTCAATATAGGGACTGTCGATCACCATTCCATCGACAAAGCCCACCGCCTGACCGTCGACTTCGCAGATCAGAAAGTGATCGGCAAACGCCGCCAGACGCGCATCAAAACGATCACGCGTAGCCGCTTCTGCGGCCGGGAAGCAAGCGGCTTCCATCTGCGTGAGCAGTGCCGCATCCTGGATCGTCGCCTTGCGAATGCGCACGTTCTGATCGTTTTCCTGCATGCTGTTTTACCTCATTCAAACTTCTGACCCTGCTCGCGCGTAGTCAGGAACTGCACCTGCGGCCAGTGCTTCTGCGTAGTCATCAGGTTGTAAATACTTGTGGCCATGTAGCAAATGTTGCCTTCACTGTCACGCGCCAAACGGGCCGCCTGCTCTTCACAGAAGTCCTTCTTGGTTTTTTCGTCCGGGAACACCAGCCAGCGAGCCGTTGATACGTCGGTGGACTCGTAGATGGCGTCCACTTTATATTCGGTCGCCAAACGCTGCGCCACGATTTCAAACTGCAATTGACCCACGGCGCCGAGCATCAGATTGCCGAATTCGCCTTCAAACACCTGAATGGCGCCTTCTTCACCGAGCTCCTTGAGACCCTGGTGAAGCTGCTTTCCCTTTAATGGGTCGCGCGCACGAGCCGAGCGGAAAAGTTCCGGAGCAAAGTACGGAATGCCAGTAAAGCCCAGCGTCTCGCCTTCGGTAAGCGTATCGCCGATATGCAACTGACCGTGGTTGTAAATGCCGATGATATCGCCCGCGTAAGCTTCCTGCATGTGTACGCGTTCGTTGGCCATGAAGGTCAGCGCATTGGCAATCTTCATTTCACGGCCTTCGCGCACATGACGCACCTTCATGCCGGGCTGGTACACGCCGGAGCATACGCGGAAGAATGCAATACGGTCGCGGTGGCGCGGATCCATATTGGCCTGGATCTTGAAAACAAAGCCCGTAAAGGGTTCTTCCAGAGGATCGACGGTACGCGTACCAGCATCGCGCGGCTGAGGCTGCGGCGCCCATTCAAGCAACGCTTCCAGAACGTCCTCCACACCGAAATTGTTCACACCCGAGCCAAAGAACACCGGACTTTGCTGACCGGCCAAGAAGGCGTCGAGCGAGAACGGTTCCGTTGCTCCCTGTACAAGTTCCACAGCCTCGCGTACCGGCGGCATTTCCATCGGGAAAAGCTCGTCGAGACGCGGATTGTCCAGTCCCTCAATGAGTTCGGTTTCCTTTGCGAGCTTTTCGGTTCCCGGTTCAAAGCGCACAAGATGGTTCTTACGCAAATTGAAGACACCGCGGAACGTCTTGCCCATACCGATCGGCCAGGTGATCGGTACACACTGCAACTTGAGAACCGATTCGATTTCACCGAGCAAATCCAACGGATCGCGTACTTCACGGTCAAGTTTGTTGATGAACGTGATGATCGGCGTATTGCGCATACGGCAAACGTTCAAAAGCTTGATCGTCTGCGCTTCCACACCCTTGGCGGCGTCAATGACCATAACGGCGGCATCCACTGCCGTGAGCACACGATACGTGTCTTCCGAGAAGTCTTCGTGCCCAGGAGTGTCGAGCAAATTAACAATGTGATCCTTGTACTCGAACTGCATCACGGAACTCGTCACCGAGATGCCGCGCTGCTTTTCCACTTCCATCCAGTCGCTTGTGGCATGGCGCGCAGCCTTGCGCCCCTTGACAGCACCGGCCATCTGAATGGCGCCGCCAAAGAGCAATAGTTTTTCCGTCAAGGTCGTTTTACCCGCGTCAGGGTGAGAAATAATGGCAAAAGTGCGACGACGGCGCACTTCTCGTAAAAGCGCTTGCTTGGACATGGATGAGAAATATCAGTCGAAAGAAACGGTGCGGCCGTGTGCCGCACGCGCAAACAACGGCCCGTCGGGTGATCTTTTTGTCAAAGCTCCCGTACGGGCCGAGTTTTATTTTTTGAAAGGTGCGCTATTTTCGCCTATTTCCAGCTTTCCTGCCAAACGGCAAACACCGTTTTTTCAGGCTGCTTCAAGGCGTTAGACACTTTTCAGAGCTTCAGTCGCGCTTGGGCAAAAGCGGATCGGCGACACCCTGCATGCCGACGAGCAACAGAGAGGTCAAAAACGCAAGCTGCGCGCCTAGATATCCATCCCTAGGGTCATACCATTCCTTGACGTTATGGTTGAACCCTTCGGCTCCTCCGCCGCCCAGGGTCGTGGCAGGAATGCCGCAGTGGATGGCAATGTTGTGGTCGGTCGAAGCCGCATCGTACTTCTTGAGTTCAATACCCAGTTCGTTCATCGCGGCGCGTGCGGCCTGCAGCACGCTCGATTCATCCGACTGCTGACCACCCGGACGGTGACCGATGGGCTCAAGTGTGAGCTTCACGGCCAAGTCGCCTTCGGCGCCCCAGCGGGCATTTTCTTCATCGCAAGCCGCTTGGATCAGGGGCAGAATTTGCGCTTCGATCTCTTCGAGCTCCTTACCGCCGGCACTGCGCATGTCGAGTTCCATCTCGCAGTGCGCCGCAATGGAGTTGACAGTCGTGCCGCCGACAATCGTGCCGCAAGTAAACGTGGTCCTGGGATCTTCGCAAGGACGCACGTCGGCAATCTTGGCAATCGCGCGCCCCATGGCGTGAATGGCCGAAGCGTAGCCGAAATTCTTCCAGGAGTGTCCGCCTGGACCGTCAAAGTGCACGCGGTAGCGCTTGGAACCCGTGGCAGCACACAGAAGCCGACCGACATCGACACCGTCAACAGAGATAAAACCGTCAATCTTCATGCCCGACTTCAGGAAGAGATACTTGGAACCACGCAGGTCACCGTTACCTTCTTCGCCGACCGTACAGACAAAGCAAATATCGCCGATCGTCTGAATGTTCTTTTCCTGCATCGTGCGAAGCACCTGCAGAATCACCGCCAGACCGCGAGCGTCGTCACTGATGCCGGGCGCGTGATAAATGCCGTTTTCCTCGCGAACGCGCACGTCCGTTCCTGCCGGAAACACCGTATCGAGATGCGCTCCGAGAACCAGCGTAGGACCATTGCCGGTACCGGGACGGCGCGCAATGACGTTACCTTCCTGATCAATCGTGACGTCGGTGAGGCCAAGCGCCTGAAAGCGACGCACCAAATCCTTGGCGCGTTCGTCTTCATGAAAGGGCGGCGCTTCCACTTCCGTAATGGCGATCTGATCGGCAAGCGTGATTTTTTCATCGCGCAGAATCGCTGCAAGGGCTTCCTTGACCGTCGGGCAGGCCGCCAATTTGTCGGCCGAAGCCGTCACGTTCGAAAGCACCGGAGCCAGCTGTTTAGGATCCATGATCATTCTCTCCAATATGAAACCAATGACGCACAAACTCTAGCCCAGATCAATCGATTTTGCCTTTGTCGGAATATGTCTGTTGCAAACCCAAAATAAAAAACGGTGCGCCGCCGTCCTTAGTCGACCTCGCACCGTTTGTGCTTGTCCTACGTTGAGCTCATCGTCCGAGCTTTAAGCCCGCAAAAGCCGCCGCCATGGTCCCCGAGGGCGACTTCGGCAGACGGTTGATCGGACGCGCGTTGGCGTTGGGGCGTTTGTCGGCTACCTGAGTACCGGTTTTACCCGTCTTCTCACGGCTTCGCATGGACAGACTGATACGCTTGCGCGCCACATCCACATCAAGAACGCGAACACGCACGATGTCGCCCACTTTGACAACCTCTCTAGGGTCCCGCACGAAACGATCGGACAATTCAGAGACATGGACAAGCCCGTCCTGATGCACGCCGATGTCCACAAAAGCACCGAAAGCCGCCACGTTGGAAACAACACCTTCGAGCATCATGCCGGGCACCAAATCCTTGATCTCATGCACGCCTTCCTGGAACTTGGCGGTTTTGAATTCGGGACGAGGATCGCGACCGGGCTTTTCCAGTTCTTTGAGAATGTCCGTTACCGTCGGTACGCCGAACTGCTCGTCTGTGTAGTCCGAAGCCTTCAGGCGTGAAAGGACTTCGTGATTGCCGATCAGTTTATTGACGGACAACCCTGTCTTTTCCACGATGCGCTGAACAACCGGATAGGCCTCCGGGTGAACGCCCGAAGCGTCAAGCGGATCAGCGGCATCGGGAATGCGCAGAAAGCCCGCAGCCTGCTCAAAGGTTTTGGGACCTAAACGAGGTACATCCAAAAGCGCCTTGCGTGCGGCAAAGGCACCGTTTCTCTCGCGCCAGCTCACGATCGACTTGGCCTGCAGTGAGGAAAGACCGGCAACACGCACCAAAAGGGCGGCGGAGGCCGTGTTGACATCCACGCCAACAGCATTGACGCAGTCTTCCACCACTGCGTCGAGCTTGCGAGCCAGTTCCAACTGATTGACATCATGCTGATACTGTCCTACGCCGATCGCTTTGGGATCGATTTTGACGAGTTCGGCAAGCGGATCCTGCAAACGTCGCGCAATGGACACAGCGCCACGGTAGCTCACATCCAAATCAGGCAGTTCTGCGGCAGCCGCCGCAGAAGCCGAATACACGGACGCACCGGCTTCGCTTACCACAATCTTCGTAAGACCCAGTTCGGGGTGACGTGCAATCAAGTCGCCGGCAAGCTTATCTGTTTCACGGCTGGCGGTCCCGTTGCCGATGGAGATGAGTTTTGAGCCGTATTTCCGTGCCAGTTGCGCCAGTGTCTGAATCGAGCCCTCCCAATCGCGTCGAGGCTCGTGCGGATAGATCACCGTCGTATCCAAAACCGCGCCGGTATCCGAAATCACCGCCACCTTCACGCCGGTACGAATGCCCGGGTCCAGACCGATCACACCCTTATGACCAGCTGGAGCGGCCAAAAGCAAATCCTTCAGATTGGTACCGAAAACGCCAATAGCCTCTGTTTCGGCACGCTCGCGCAAGCGAGTAAGCAAATCCCCCTCAACGGAAGCCAGACACTTAACGCGCCAGCACCAGCGCACAACACTTGCTAGCCAAACGTCAGCCGGGCGTCCCAGGTTTTTGATGCCGTGGGCACGCGCAATGAGTTCCTGACAAGGATGCACGGGAAGCGCTTCCTCTTCCTCAGTAAGAAGCACCTTTACCGTCAGAAGCCCTTCCTGACGGCCGCGGAACACAGCAAGCGCTCGGTGAGACGGCACGGTTTCGATCGGTTCATCGTAGTCAAAATAGTCGCTGTACTTGGCTGCTGCCGGATCAGTCTCCTTTTCCGGCACAACCTTGCTCACCAGATACGCCTTCTTCCAGAGGAATTCGCGCAATTCTTCGAGCATATCGGCGTTTTCATAGAAAATTTCAGCCAGGATGTCCCGAGCACCGTCAAGTGCAGCACGTACGTCGGCCACCCCCTTGTCCGCGTTGACAAATGCCTCGGCTTCCGTTTCGGGATCGCGCAACGGGTCTTCCCACAGTACTTTAGCCAACGGCTCTAGACCGGCCTCGCGGGCAATTTGCGCACGAGTTCGACGCTTAGGCTTATACGGCAGATACAAGTCTTCCAGACGTTGCTTGGTGTCGGCTCCCCAAATGTCTCGCTCGAGCTCTTCGGTCAGTTTGCCCGACTCGGACAACGCAGTCAGAATGGCAGCGCGGCGCTCTTCGAGTTCACGCTGATAAATCAGTTGTTCCTGCAGATCGCGCAACTGTGTGTCGTCAAGACCTCCTGTCGCTTCCTTACGGTAGCGAGCGATAAACGGAACCGTTGCGCCTTCATCAAGCAAAGTAACGGCAGCTCGGACTTGGTCGACGCGGGCGCCGACCGTTTTGGCAATGCGCGTCTCAATGGCGGCGCGCACGTCACTCGTAAGTTCGGTCATAGTGCAAAAAAGGAAAGCTCTGCTGCGAATCAGCCGCAAAAGCGACTCGCCGGCAGAGCGTCGATGTCAATCAATGTTCGTCGGACTCAAGCGCATCCAGAAGAATGCGTTCAAGGATGGCTTTGTCTTTTTCTTCCCAGGCTTTTTCAATCAACGGGCGCAGCGAAGCCGGAACCTTCGGCTCACTGGTCGCAAAATAGGAGAATGTGACGGCGGGCAACTGCTGCGGAGTGCGAGAAATTTCCATACGCAGACACGACGACGGGTAGTCTTTCGTTTCCTGCACATGAAATTCCAACAGCCGTGCATTCTTATTCAGGTACACCGTTTCTTTGACACGGTGCGTGCCGAAGTCAAGCGTACGTTCAAACACCGTTCCTGCTCTGTCAGCCGCTCCAGGCGTCACAGTGCTGGAACTGATCTGTTCATTGAACTTTTCGGGTTCACGCACAAACCGCATCAACCCTTCCCAGAGCACATCCTCATTAACCGTTTTGGCTGCTTCCTGCGTAAGAATTTGAATGTGCGAATATAGCTTTTTCATTGCCTCGTCGCTTTTCGTCATCAGGCATCGTTCCGTTAGTGTTACTCAGCGGGTTTTGGCACCCGAGCCGATGCGTTTTTCAAGCCACTGACTGTAGCGGCTCATTACAAACGAGCTCACAAAATAAATGGCTGCCACAAAGATGTATCCTTCGCGGAAGAAGTCGCGCCAATTGGCGTCACCGAGCGCCAACTGCAGACTGCCAGTCAGGTCAAACATAGAAACAACCGTTACAAGCGACGTGTCCATGAACATGGAAAGCAGATTGTTGACGAAGGCCGGAATCACCGCCACCAGAGCCTGCGGCAGAATCACATAGACATAGCGCTGAACCGTCGTCAGACCCAGCGAATCAGCTGCCAGGAATTGGCCGGCCGGCACCGTCTGCAGTCCACCGCGCACCGTTTCAGCCATGTAAGCTGCCTGAAAGAGAATGATGCCGCCCGCCACGCGCCAAAACGGATCAATGCGCACGCCGCTCGGAAGCAGCAGCGGGAAAACGAAACTTGCCACAAAAAGAACCGTAATCAGCGGCACGCCGCGCACGAGTTCGATATAGCCCGTTGAAAGCACCCGCACAAGGCTCAGATTACTGCGGCGACCGAGTGCCAACAAAATGCCGATCGGCGTTGAGACCCCGATACCCAAGAGCGTCAATATGACCGTCAGGGGCAAACCGCCCCAACTGTCGGTCGGCACGGCCGTCATACCGGCAAAACCGCCGTACATCAGCCCGAAAAAGACAGCAAATCCAGCAATCCAACCCGCTGCCAAAATACGCGAACCTCTGCGATTCCACAGTCCCGGCCAAGCCGAGAGAACCAGCATCAGCACAATAGCAGCTGTCGCAATAGCCGGTCGCCACTGTTCATCATACGGGAAGCGCCCGAAGATAATCAGACGCCACTTTTCCGCCACAAAACCCCAGCATGCGCCACTGGCCTGATAACACGCATTGGGATCTGCACGGAATACCGCATCGAGAACAGCCCAGTCCACCAGACGCCACAAGATCAGCGCCAGCACAAAGCAGGCAACCACCGTGATGCCCGTGGCCTGACTCGAATAGAAAAAGCGTTCGCGGATTTGCTCAAAAATCGTTTTCTTCAATCCCGCAGGAGTCGTTTCCATTTTTATGTCTCCTTTAGCGGGGCGCGCGCATGACGCGAGTGTTGAGCGCATTCATGAGTACGCTGATGATGAGATTCAGAAACAGGTAGACGGCCATGATGATCACGATCACCTCCAGTGCCTGTCCCGTGATGTTGATCGACGAGTTGCCCACAGCCACGATGTCGGGGTAGCCGATCACCACGGCAAGTGACGAGTTCTTCGTGAGATTCATGAACTGACTCGTGAGCGGCGGAATCGCCAATCGCATTGACTGCGGGAACACGATGTAGCTCACCACCTGAGAGCGCGTCAAACCAAGCGCCAAACCCGCATTCCACTGACCTTGCTTGACAGCGAGAACACCGGCACGAACGATCTCGGCAATCGCCGCCGATGTGAAAAACGTGAGCCCCAACCAAAGCGCCAGAAATTCGGGAGAAAGCGCGGCACCGCCCTCAATCATGAAACCCGAAACAACCGGCTTACTCCAGCCGCTGTAAAAACCGAAGATCACCCAAACAACCAATGCCACCAAGATGCCGGCCACAAAACCTAAAAGTCCTGCCACCAAATCGGTAACGCGCTGCCGTTGAATTTCACGTACCAAAAGCGCCGTCAAAACGCCTGCGATGAACGCTGCCATCGCAGCCAGCCCCGTTTGGGCCGGCACGGCAAACTGCAAGCCCGCTTTCGAGAGCAGCGCCCAAGATCCCGCATGCAACGGCTCAGTACTTGCCGGCAACAGTTCGGTGATGAGCATGTACACCGCAAAAAGCTGAATGATGAGCGGAATATTGCGATACACCTCAACGTGCGCCGTCCCCAAAAAACGCAGAATCGGGTGATTGGACAGACGCATGATGCCCACAACGGCACCGAGCACCATCGAGGTAATGATTGCAAATACCGCCACGCGAATCGTGTTGAGAACGCCGTTTAAAAACGCAAGCCAGACGGGTTGACTTGAGTCAAACGGAAGCAGCACCTCACCAATTTCAAAATTGGCTGCGCCTTTCAAGAAATCGAAGCCGCTGCGAATACTGCGTTCGGCCAAGTTGCTTGAGACGTTGTGCACCAACAGCCATACAAAGGCCACAAGCACGACAAGTACCACGAGCTGAATGGTCCACTGCCGTCTCCGTTTGGCGCTCTCCCTTCTTTGATAGGCAGCATCTCCGCGCTGCTCTTCGCTTTGCATTTTTTCTTTCCGCTTAGGGGTGATCGAATGAATAAGGTTTGCATTTTAAATGCAAAAGCCGCGGCCGGCCTGTTTTCCAGGCCGTTTTACCGCGGCTCAAATACCCGAAAGAAGCGAGCTATCTTGCCCACTCGGGCATGCGCTTCGTCAAAAAAGCGCTTGTTGACGTTTGCTTAGCGGATCGGGGGCACGTACATCACGCCGCCCTTGGTCCACAAGTTGTTGAGACCGCGGGGCAGGTTCAGTTTGGTGCTCGGACCGAAATTGGCCGTCCAGCTTTCGCCGTAGTTGCCGACTTGCTTAATGATGCGATACGACCAGTCCTTATCAAGGCCCAGAAGCTTGCCCGTATCATCACCCGTGCCAACCAGGCGCATCACCTGAGGTACCTTACTCGAAGCGCGGATCTGATCAACATTGGCCTTGGTGATGCCATTTTCTTCAGCTTCAACCATAGCGTAGAAAGACCAGCGGACGATCTGGAACCATTCGTCGTCACCGCGGCGCACGGAGGGGCCAAGCGGTTCCTTGGAAATGGTTTCCGGCAGAATTTCAAAATCAGCCGGATTGCGGGCGCGCGTACGGGCACCCGCAAGATCGCTCATGTCGGTCGTGTAAACCTGGCATCGACCGGAAATAAAAGCGCTTTGCGTGGCTTCCGTCGTGTCGAACATGACCGGCTTGTATTTCATGTTATTGGCGGCAAAGTAGTCGGCCATAGCCTGAACGGAACTGGTGCCCGACTGCAAGCAAACCGTGGCGCCGTTGAGCTGTTTGGCGCTCTTGACACCGAGCTTCTTGGGAACCATGAAGCCCTGACCATCGTAGTAGTTGATGGCTGCAAAGACAGCGCCCTGAGAAGCGTCACGGGTAAGCGTCCAGGTGGTATTGCGCGACAAAATGTCAATCTCGCCCGACTGCAGAGCCGTAAAGCGCTGCGGAGAAGAAAGCGGCACGAATTTCACCTTCTGCGCGTCGCCGAGTACGGCTGCAGCCACTGCGCGGCAGGTATCGACATCAAGACCGGTCCACTGGCCTTTGCTGTCGGCACTTGCAAAACCGGGGGCGGCGGTATTGACACCGCAAATCACCTGCCCGCGCGCCTTGACGGCGTCCAAAACGGGGCCGGCATTGGCGGCCGAGCAAAGTGCAAGCAAAGCTCCCACTGCACAAACTGTCTTGATGTTCATTTCTTTTATTCCCTTTGCGGCGTCCGTCAGACGGAACACTCACTTTTTCTCATTAAAACGGTCTGTTTGTCGCTAGGTGCTAGACGCACCCAACTTCAAAGAGTTTATCCTCCAGCGCTTTTGTTCTCCACCTTGACTGTCCGCTGATTCCCCAACTCTTGGCTCAAATCAATCCGTCTGAGCACTTTCTCCAGGTCTGGCATCCATTCAAATGTCGCTTCGCGGGCTCTGATAAAATGCGCCGAGTGTGTTGATTATTTTGGATTTTTATGTCGCTCGGCGTTCAAATTTTTTGTCTACTTCTTCTCGTCTGTATCGGTGGATTCTTTTCGTTTTCGGAAATCAGTCTTGCGGCCGCACGCAAGCTCCGACTCCGAGCCATGACAGAAGAAGGTGTTCGGGGAGCCGCGCGAACACTCAAGACAAAAGAAAACCCGGGACGTTATTTCTCCGTCATTCAGATCGGCAACAACATGGCCGCCATCATGGGCGGCATAGTCGGCGAATCAGCCTTTTCCCCCTACTTCACAGCGGCGTTTCGATACGTGCTGTCCCCTGAAACCGCCGCACAACTGGGCTTTATCTGTTCGTTTCTGCTGATCACATGCGCCGTGGTGCTGTTGTCAGACCTTCTGCCCAAGCGCCTGGCTATGAACAATCCCGAACGCAACGCCATTTTGGTGTCCATGCCCATGCATATCTTCGGCACCATCATCAGCCCCTTTGTTTGGATTTTCGACAATCTGGCCAATGCGGTGCTGCGCCTGCTCAATATCCCGCTGGCTCCCAAAGACAAGCTCACGTCAGATGACATTCTCGCCACGGTAAGCGCCGGCAGCGATCAGGGCATCATTGATGCCAATGAACAAGCGGTGATCGAAAACGTTTTCAATATGGAAAATCGTCCCGTCACCACCGCCATGACGGCGCGCGAATCCATCGTCTATTTCACTCTTGACGAAAGCGAAGCGGAAATTCGCAAGCAAATCAGCCAAAACCCGCACAACTACTTCCTAGTCTGTGACGGTGACATTGATCACGTCATCGGCTTTATCGACAGCAAAAATGTCCTTCGACGCCTTCTGGAAGGCAAACCCATTTCCATCACTGAGCAAGGTCTTGTGCAACAAGTGCAATTTGTCCCCGATACGCTTACGCTTTCGGAAATTCTGGAAATGTTCCAGCGCTCGCGCGGCGACTTTGCTGTGGTGCTCAATGAATACGCTCTGGTGGTGGGCATCGTGACCTTAAAGGATGTGATGAGTACGGTGATGGGCGATCTGGTGCTAACACCTGAAGAAAGCCAGATCATTGAGCGTGACGATCACAGTTGGCTTGTCGACGGCGCCACGCCCACGGTAGACCTGGTCTACACACTCGATCTGGACGAACTTCCCGATTCGCAGAACTACGAAACTGTGGCGGGCTTCATGATGTATATGTTGCGAAAGATCCCCAAACGCACGGACCGCTTCGACTGGGGCGGTTACCGCTTTGAAGTGATCGACGTTGACGCCAACAAGATCGACCAAGTGCTGGTTCAGCGCATTGCCGACGCCGATACGCGCTCGGCAAGCTAAGAAAAAACGGGATGCCCGTCAATTCGGGCATCCCGTTTCTCATGCATCAGAAACGTGATGCTTACTTCAACCAAGGTGCCTTTTCTTCACACATCACACCATCGGTCATCGTGTAGTTCTCAAGGCTTCCTGCCTTGGTCTGCACGCAGATAAACGTGATGCCTTCTGTCTCGGCTGCACGAATCGCACGCTTGCCGGCAGGGCTAACACGGAACCAGTCTCCGGCCTTGATGCCGTGAATTTCGTCGTCAATCCAAATTTCACCACAACCGCTCAACACACCGTAGAGTTCTTCGTTTTGCTTGTGTGCATGCACAAAAGGAACGGCTGCGCCCGCGGGAAGGCTATTGATCGACACTTCGCAACCGGTCAATCCCAACTGATCATGCAGTTCGGTACGAGGCGCCTGGGCTACAGAAACCAATTTGAAGTTTTCCGTCATAATTTTCTCCTTTTTCATACTTAGGCATTGGCAACCGGGCCACGGTATACGCTGTCGGGTTGCGGATTGAAGATCTGAGCGCTCTTGGCAAGAAGCGCTTCCAATACAGCAAGTTCCTGCTCGCCGAGTCCTTCGCTGATCTTGCGGTGCATTTCAGCTGTGATTTCGGCAAAGGCGTCTTCGAGTGCCTCGCCTTTTTTAGTTAGCCGCAACCGCAACAGACGCGCATCAGCAGGATCAGGTTCACGGCGCAAATAGCCGGCTTTTTCCAATTTTCCGGCAAGCACTGAAATCGTCGACTTGGTGCGTCCGGTACGCTGTGCCAACTCAGTCACCGTCAAGGCTTCGCCCCCAAAAAGATGCACTAGCAAATTACCGTGCGAAGGAATGAGATCCTCGATACCGCGCTTGCGCATCTCCTCGGCGACAAACGCACTTGTTCCTGCCAGCAGTAGACCGGCAAGAAAAGGCACCATGGTCTGGTTAGGTAACTGCATTATGAATTTCCTTATTCGTTCGACATCGAACGGAATGCTAGCACAAATTTTGTTCGACGGCGAACAAATAATTCAAAAAAAGGTGCCGTCCGTCTTCCGGAAAGCACCTCTTTTCCGCTGAGACTGCGCTATGCTCTAAGGAACTTTCTTGCGCGGCGTTGTTTTGCTTGTTGCGCTTTTGGTTCCCTCCTCTCGCGGCGGGAATTCAAAACCGAGCTTCTTACTCTTGGCGTCCCACACCAAAAACGCCTTGAACTTGCGTTTGGTACGAGCTGACACAAAATCCGTCATCAGACCACTCTTTCCCTGCGTAAGGATCAGACGAACCTGTTCCGGATTGACTTCCTGTTGCAGAATTGTGCGACTAATTCGGAAATCGCACTTCTTGTCACCCATTGTGTGTTCGCAGACGTACGCATTGGGACTGACCAGAACCCGTCCCCCGCACTTCGGACACACACCAATTTCTTCGAGCGTAGCCGGATCAACCGGCTGTTCAGCCTCTTCGGGCTTGTCGCCGAAGTCGAATTCAAGTTTGTAATCATCCGTTAGTTTGAGTTCGGCCTCAAAGGGACGGCCCATTTTGCTGATGAACCCCGAAAGCGGACCGACATGGCGAGTGGCCAACAGTTCTTCGACTTCCTCTGGCTCAAACATGCGGCCGGCCGGATGCTTCGTGAGACTGAAGTCGCACCCCGGCGTTGTGCAGGCATAACGGCGATAGTTTTCCACCACCTCCCCGCCGCACTTCGGACAGGGCGTCTTGAAGTGCTGCGGATTTTCGAGAGGCACGGTGTTTCCCTCGTAGTTTTTAGCCGCCGCGACAATCACGTTGGTCATGTCACGGATTTCGTGCATGAACGATTCGCGCGGCAAATTGCCCTTGGCGATTTGAGCCAGCTTGTATTCCCACTCGCCCGTCAATGCCGGATCCGATAGAGCCTTGATGTTTAAGCCTTCAATCAGTGACAGCAACTGCTGCGCCTTAGCCGTAGCTCGCAAATCGCGACCATCGCGCTGAATGTACTTTTGCTCAATCAGGTTTTCGATGATGGCCGCGCGCGTGGCTGGCGTCCCCAGCCCCTTTTCTGCCATAGCTTCGCGCAGTTCTTCGTCTTCAACGAGTTTTCCCGCACCTTCCATCGCGGAGAGGAGTGTGGCTTCGTTGTAGCGAACCGGCGGACGGGTCTGTAGCTTTTCTAGCTTAGCGTCAATCACGTCCGCAGAGTCGGCTCCTTTCAGCGGCACCAACGCGGCGTCCTGAGTCGCTTCGCGGCCGTAAACCGCCATCCAACCGGGTTCAATCAACACCTTGCCTTCAGTTTTGAAATGATCTCCGTCCACTTTGGAGATGCGCGTCGTCACATCAAACTGTGCAGCGGGATAGAACACCGCCATGAAGCGGCGCACCACCAGGTCATAAACCTTGAGCTCGGCCTCGGAGAGCCCCGTTTTCACCGTCTGCAGCGTCGGAATAATGGCAAAGTGGTCGCTGATTTTGGCATTGTCAAAAATGCGGCGATTGGGCTTGACCCAGTTCTTTTGCAAAATCTCTTCCGCATAAGGCTGATATGCCTGCGTGCCGGAAAGCAAACGCAGCGTTTCCTGCACCGTACCGAGGTAGTCCTCGGGCAACGCGCGGGAATCGGTACGCGGATATGTCAACAACTTGTGCTTTTCATAGAGCGCCTGTGCAATGGCAAGCGTTGTCTTGGCTGAAAAACCAAACTTGTTATTGGCTTCGCGCTGAAGACTTGTCAGGTCAAAGAGCTGAGGCGAGAGCTGCGTCGTACGCTTGGAGGTTTCGGTAACAACCGCCGCCTTGCCCTTGACGCGTTCGACCACATCCTTAGCGGCCTGTTCGTCAAACAAACGTTCGGCGCGCAAGGCGTTGTCGTTGGGATTCTTCTTGAATTTGGGATCAAACCAACGGCCTTCGTAACTGCCGCTCGGCACGGCAAACTGCGCTTTGACTTCCCAGTAGTCACGCGGACGGAAAGCGCGAATTTCGTTTTCGCGGCGCACCACGATGGCAAGCGTCGGCGTCTGCACTCGACCGACGGTGGTCAGGAAAAAGCCGCCGTCGGAACTGTTAAACGCCGTCATGGCTCGCGTACCGTTGATGCCAACGAGCCAGTCGGCCTCAGAACGGCTGCGGGCGGCATCGGCAAGCGTCTGCATTTCCTCATCGGTACGCAGGTGCGCAAAAGCCTCGCGAATAGCCGCCGGCGTCATGGATTGCAACCACAAACGCTTGATGGGTTTGTCGTTTTTTGTCGCCTGCATGATGTAGCGGAAGATCAATTCACCTTCACGCCCCGCGTCGCATGCATTGATGACAAGGCTGACATCCTTGCGGTGAATGAGCTTTTTAAGGCTTTTGAGCTTTTCACCCGCCTTGGCAATCGGCTTTAAATCAAAATAAGGCGGTAGAACCGGCAAATGCGCAAACGTCCATTTGCCGCGTTTGACCTCATAAGCCTCGGGACATGCCAGCTCCAGAAGATGACCGAGGGCGTTTCCTACAATGTAGTCTTCGCCCTCGTAATAGTCTCCAGTTTTCTTCAATCCGCCGATAACTTTCGCGATGTCAACAGCAACTGACGGCTTCTCCGCGATAATCAGTGTCTTCATAGCACCTTTACAAAATTTCCACGAGACGCGCCGAAAAAAACTGAACGCGCGTCTTCTTTTTTCAGGATAGCCGCAAAATCCGTCGGTTTGCAACCGCGAAACTTGCGTTTTCACTCTTGTCTGGCAAAGTTTTTCGCCAAAAAACGTCCTTATTTTCTGTCTTGTTTTGCACAATCGCTTGAATTGGCAAGGTTTTTAGTCAATGGGCTGCCCAGCAGGCTTCAGTTTTTTGTCGCAACCTGAACAATGTCGGCCACGGTCTCCGTCAGCCTCGCTCCTTCGCGCAACAGCTTATGGCTGCCCTTGTAAAGCGACGAATGGATGCTGCCCGGAATCGCATAAACATCCCGATTGTTGTCGGCAAAAAGTCTGGCCAGCGTATGAGCTTGCCCAGGCAACTCGGCTTGTAGCACCAAAAGATCCGGACACAGATACGCGCACACAACACTGCGCTGTTCAAGCGTTTGTTCAGACACGCCGACACCCGGCGTCAAAGGCGTCAGAATCAAGGCACGATCGGCAACCTGATGATAAAGGTCACGCATGGCCGGCGGATACAGTCGATCAGGGCCCGTTGCACTCAGCACGAGCAGTCCGGCTTGCGATTCCCCCTCGAGACTCAGAATCGATCGAGCCACCTGCGCATCGGTCTCATTTTCCAAAAAAGACACCACTGTCCGACCGCTGCGCACCAATGCGCCCGCAAAAGCCTCGGCATTCTGCAACCCTTCAGCGTCCGGACGCGCTGCCCCCGTCAACGCGATGCGACGGCTTTTAAGAATTTCTCTTTTGCCCCTCAATAGGAAAAAAGAGGGCGCACCTTCGTAGGCCAAGACCTCCTTTGGAAAATCCGGATCTGCCCAGCAAACGAAGTCGGCCTGAGGCGTATCCCGAAGCCATTGTTCGACTTCGTGCACTTGCTGTTCGGTTTCCTTGTCAAAAAGGCGACGCGAAGCCACCTCCCCAATGATGTCGGCGCAAGCCCTGCGTCCGGCATCAAAAATTCGATCAGCGTCGCCGTATGCCTCCAGAAGTCGACGCAATCGCGCCGGCCCTATATCGCCGGCTTTCATCATCAACATCAGCCAACGGCTATCCGTACCGTCCGTTTGCTTGTCAAACACTTTGTTTTTCCCGAAAATTTCCGTAGATTCAGCGTTTTTCCAGATTTGACGCCTACAATAGCGCGCTTACCCGGCTGATTTTATCGGCCCGCGCATTTCGAGATATTTTTCCGGAGGTCTTCATTGTGGCACTTCTGCCCATCGTTCAGTATCCCGATCCTCGTCTGGCCACCAAGGCTGAGCCCGTCACTGTGTTCGATGACGCACTCAAGCAACTTGCCGCCGACATGGCCGAAACCATGTATGCCGCTCCCGGAGTGGGGCTTGCCGCCACTCAAGTGGGAAAACTCATCCGCATGGTCGTGATTGACATTTCCGAAGAAAAAAACGACCTTCACGTTTTGGTCAACCCAGAAATCACCTCTCGTTCCGAGGAAATCAAAGAGTGCGAAGAAGGTTGCCTGTCCCTTCCGGGCCTCTATGAAAAGGTCAAGCGCCCGTCTTTCGTCACGGTCAAGGCTCAGGATCTGAAAGGTGAATTCTTCGAAATGCAGTGCGACGAACTCATGAGCGTGTGCGTGCAACACGAACTTGATCACCTAGACGGCATTGTTTTCATTGATCACCTGAGCCAGCTCAAAAAATCCCGCGCCGTCACCAAGTTGGCCAAACGCCGCAAGGAAAAAGTTCGCGAAGAAAAGGCCAAGCGAGAAAACCGCTGATTTGGTCTAACGCAATGTCGTGCCATAGCAGTGCGCGGCAATTGCGTCGGCAATTTCCTGCTGTCGGGATGCAGCCAAATCGTGTCCCATCCCTTCCATCGGCATAAAGCGTGCGCCTTCAATGCACTCGGCCGTTTCTTTTCCGGCTCGAAGCGGTAGCAAGGGATCAGCTGTGCCGTGGATCACCAACGTCGGAACCGTCAGCTGACGCAGCTGCTCCCGCCGATCGCCCGAAGCCAAAATCGCCATCAACTGGCGCATTTTGGCCTGCGGCGGAACCTCGTACTCGAATTCCACGTCAATGATCTTATCGAGCGCTTCATCGCTGTAGATCTCGTTTTTCGTGCCAATGGACGTCATCACGTTGCGCAGATAGTTGCGCCACGCCAGTCGATCCTTTGTGGTCGGCGCCGGTTGCAGTGCTGAGCGAATGGCAACAGGATTTCCCACGCCGGTAATGACGTTGCCCGTTGCCGAGGAAATACTCGTCAGACTCACCGTGCGATGCGGCGCACGACACGCAAACACCTGTGCAATCATGCCGCCCATGGAAATACCGGCAATGTGCGCACGCTCCACTCCCAACTCGTCCAAGATACTTTCCGTGTCGGCGGCCATGTCTTCTAGACGGTACTCCGCATGAACGGAGCCGCCTGCAATGTATTTGGCAATACTTGCAAACATGCGCGTTTTGCTTACGGATTCCGTACCGAGCATGCTCGAACCGCTGTCCCGATTATCCGGTGCGATGACATAGAGTCCCTTGCGCACCAGACGCGTCAGAAAAGGTTCCGGCCAAGAGGCAGCATTCATCCCCAAACCCATCAACAGTACAAGCGGCGGCATGACCGGATCACCGTATAGACAGCATCCGAAACGACCGCGACGAGTAAGAAGCATCTTTTGCATGGTATGAATCCGATTTGTATTTGACCTCATGAGCGAGCCGACACTTGCACGGCAGCCTCACCGATTCTACTCAGCCTTTCCGACCAAGCCGCTACAATACCGCGCAACACACTATTTTTCCCGCTTCTTCAAAAGTTTCTATGCGTATTGCTTTTGCCGGTACTCCCGCCTTTGCCGCTGCCGCCCTGAGCGCTCTGATTAACGCCGGGCACGAAGTCTGTCTTGTTCTCACTCAGCCCGATCGACCGAGCGGCCGCGGCATGAAGCTCAAACCTTCGGCCGTCAAGGAAGTAGCGTTGGCGCATGGCATTCCCGTTCTGACACCGATCTCGCTCTCCGTAAAGAGAGCTCCGCAGGAAGCAGAAGAAGCGCTCGCCGCCCTCGAAAACGCCGGTGCTGAGGTTCTGATCGTGGCCGCTTACGGCTTGATCCTGCCGCAGCGCGCGCTTGACGCCGCCCGTGGCATTGGCCGTGACGGCGACATCAAAAGCATGAATATTCATGGCTCGATTCTGCCGCGCTGGCGCGGTGCAGCTCCCGTACAGCGAGCCATTGAAGCGGGCGATGCCGTCACCGGAATCACGCTCATGAAAATGGAAGCCGGGCTCGATACCGGTCCCATGATCCTGAAAGCCGAAACCGCCATCACCGAGACTGATACATCGGCCACGCTCTTTGAACGACTGACTGAAATGGGCGCCGAACTTATCGTCAAAGCGCTCGAAGCAGCCGATACACTTACCTGGGAAGCACAGCCCGAGGAGGGCGTGACGTACGCCGAAAAAATCCTCAAGTCAGAAGCACCGATCGACTGGTCCTTGCCCGCAGCCGCTGTTGCCCGCCGCATCCGCGCCTTCAACCCATTTCCGTATGCCACGGCTGTCTGCAAAGGCGAAACCGTCAAAATCCGCAATGCCGTGGCCATTGACGCTTCCGGCAGACCCGGTCAAGTTCTGGAAGCCGGACATCGTTTGGTCGTAGCCTGCGGCTACGGCGCCATCGACTGTCTGGAACTTCAGCGCGCCGGCAAACCCGCCATGCCGGCTACCGCCTTCGTGCAGAGCACGGGACTTACCGTCGGAGATAAGCTGCAATGAGCGCCACTCTCAGTCGATCACTCTGGCTTGCTTCCGTCTGCTGGATGGAGCTTTCTGAACAGGCGGCCTTTGATCGCACGATTGAAGTTCGGTGCGAAAACGCAACGCCGGATGAAAAAGCGGCCGTTCGCTCGATTCTGTACTGCGCTCTACGCCGCGCCGTTTTTTTGGAGCGGCTTGTTGCCAAACTCGTGACCCGACGCCCCACTCCCGAAGTAACAGCCCTGCTTTGCGTTGCTTTGTCCGAACTCAACGAGCAACCCGACAAGCCCTACGTCGTCGTCAACGAGGCCATTAATGCAGCGCGTCTGAGCAAGGCAACTGCCCGCGCCAACGGTCTTGTCAACGCTTGTCTGCGCCGCTATCTCCGCGAAAAATCATCGCTTGACAAAACCATCCTTTCCGATCGCGTCGCTCGCTTCAACGCACCGGGCTGGTGGATCGATCGCATGCGCAAAGAATTCGGCGCCGAAAACCTCGAAGCTCTCTTTGAAACACTGCACAAAAAACCGCCGATGACGCTGCGCGTCAATGTGCGTAAAACCACGGTTGAAAAATGGCTGGCCGATGCGCAGGCCGCAGGCTGTCCTGCCCGTGCGCTGGGCGGGCAGGCCGTTTTGCTGGAAAAAGCACGTCCCGTAAATCGAATTCCCGGCTTTGCCGAAGGACTTGTGAGTGTGCAGGACGCCGGCGCGCAGTTGGCTGGCCTGTTTCTGGCCCCCCGCTCTGGAGAGCGCATCCTTGACGCCTGCGCCGCCCCCGGCGGCAAAACGGCACACCTGCTTGAGCTGGCCGATTGTTCGGTTACAGCCCTGGAATCCGACCCACAGCGCGCTCCCCGCATCAATGAAAATCTTTCGCGTCTAGCGCTTAAAGCCGATGTCGGCGTGTGCGATGCGGCCGATATAGCACGCTGGTGGGACGGCAAACCGTTTGATGCCGTACTGCTTGATGCCCCCTGCACGGCAAGCGGCATCGTGCGCCGGCATCCTGAGATCGTGTTTTCCCGTCGCCCTGACGATATTGTTGCCCTCGCGCAACAACAAAAACGGCTTCTGGAAGCTCTTTGGCCTGTCGTCAAATCCGGCGGCAGACTCCTTTATGCCGTCTGTTCGGTGTTTGCTGAAGAAGGTTCGCAGCAAATCACGGCCTTTCTCGAAACGCATGCAGATGCACAAGCCGTTGCACTTCCGAAGTGCTCCTGTGCACAACTGCGCCTAATGCCGTGCGACAATCCTGACATGCCCGAGTTAATCAACGGGCCGCACGACGGATTTTTCTATTCACTTCTGCAAAAACGCTGATCTCGGTATGACTGTCACTCGCCGCCAACTTTGCGTTGCCGCCGCCGCCTTTCCCATCGCGGCGCTTGTGCCTCGCGTCGCTTCGGCCGACACCCCCGAGATGCAGCTCATGCAGGCCGTGCTTGAACCGCAAGGAAACGACCTGTTTTTGTCGCTGAGCTGGGAATACGACCTGCCTGAAACGCTCATTGATAGTCTGCGTCGCGGCATTGCGCTTTACTTTGTCTGTGAGGTGAAACTACAGAGCAAACGTATGCTCTGGTTTGACAAGGATTTAGGCCATCTTGAACTCGTTCAGCGCGTGAGCTTCAGTCCGCTCACCCGACAATACCGCTTTTCCCGAGGCGGTCTCTCTCAGACCTACGACACGCTTGAGCAAATACTGCCGATTACGCGGCACTTGATTGGCTGGCGAATCGCCGAAGCCTCAGTGCTTGATGATTCTTCGCTGGAACTGGAAGTGCGTATGCGGTTGGATACCTCACGCCTGCCCAAACCCCTGCAAGTCGTCGTCGGGGGCAATTCCGATTGGGCGCTTGACAGCGACTGGATCACGATCGATATCAAGCAAGCACTTGAAGCCAAACTCTTTCCGGATCCATCGCGACTATGATTCGTTGGCTTCGCATTCCGCTGGCCGTCGCAATCATCATCGCGGCCGTTCTTTTGGTTATTCTGGCTGCCGGTGGCGCTAACTCGGTCATCTTTGAGCGATATTTCCCCATCCTTCTGATCGTCGACTCCTTCGCTACGATCGCCCTCCTGGCCTTCATCGGAGCCGTCGTCTACCGTCTGTTTAAACAGCGCCGCAACAAAGTTTTTGGCGCTCGCATGACAATTAACCTTGCGCTCGTGCTCGCGCTGGCAGCCGTTATCCCTTGTTTGCTGCTTTACTTTGTTTCGAGTCAATTTATCGGTCGCTCCATTGATTCGTGGTTTGATGTCCGCGTAGAGCAAGCGCTTGACTCAGGTGTAGCCCTTTCAAGCGAAGTAATTACGCGCGAACAGCATCAGTTACTGCAAACGGCCCGACGCATCGCCTCTATCCTGAATGCCACCTCCAAGGGCGAGCGCGCCCTGACGCTGGATCGAATGCGCGAGACATCGGATGCGGCTTCAGCCATCGTCTTCTCTTCTTCCGGCGAAATTCTTTTAAGTTCTTTCTCGCCCACCGTCACGGCTGTGATTGATCGGCCAACTGCCTCTCAATTGCAGAAAGCGCGCACCGAATACGGCATTTATCTTCTCGAGGGAGAACAACCCGAAAGTGAAGGATCCTTGCGCATCCGCAGTATTGTGCCGATGGACGCCTATGCCGCCCTGCAGCCCACAACCTACCTGCAGCTCACGCAGGTTGTGCCCAAAGCTATGGCCAGTCACACCATTGATTTGCTCAACGGTTACAGAAACTATCAGGAGTTGGTGCTGTCGCGCTCCGCCCTGCGTGACATGTATACGATCACGCTCACGCTTACCATGTTGCTCGCCGTCCTGGTTGCGGTGGCCGTCGCCTTTGTGTTTGCCAGTGCCACAACGGCGCCCGTACTGCAACTGGCCCGCGGCACCCGCAAGGTTGCCGAGGGCGATCTGAGACCCATTAAAGAGTTTTCTGGCGACAGTGAAATCAATTCGCTCACCAAATCCTTTAACACCATGATCTCTCAGGTCGCCGAAGCCAGAGAAAATGTGGAACGTCGACGTCAAGAGGCCGAGCAGGCCCGCTCTCAACTCGAGTTGATTCTCGCCAATCTCTCCTCTGGTGTATTGGTCACCGATGACAAATTGCGCATCACGATGAGTAACGCGGCGGCCGTCAGCATTCTTCATGTTGACGAAATTAGGCCCGGCACCTCGGTTCAAGACGTCTCTCCCACGCTTGCCGGAACGCTTTCACAAAAAATTGCGCTGACCGACGACGATACGCCCACTTCTTTTGAGCTGCCCCTGACCGGAGCAGAAGTTCATACCGACGTAACGCTTTTCGTCCGCGCTTCACGCCTGCATTTAGAGCTCGGCCCCGGTTTCGTCATCATTTTCGATGACATCACCCGCATTCTGGATGCCCAACGTGCCGTTGCATGGGGTGAGGTCGCCCGCCGTCTGGCCCATGAGATCAAAAATCCTCTCACTCCCATCCGTCTGGCGGCCGAACGGCTGGAAATGAAGCTCAGCGGTAAACTCGACGAAAAGAACGAAGCGCTGCTGCATCGCACTACCGGAACCATTGTCACGCAGGTCGACGCCATGAAGCAGATGGTCAATGACTTCCGAGACTTTGCCAAGCTCCCTGAAGCTGTTTTGAAACCATTGAATCTGAAATTTTTCCTCGAGGAAGTCGTCGACTTCTACCACAGCGCCGGCACCAAAGTGGAATTGCACTGCGAAGGAAATCTGCCCGAAATCAGTGGGGATGCCAATCAGTTGCGTCAGGTTTTCCACAACCTCATCAGCAACTCAGTCGAAGCGATCGGTCGCAACAGCCCCAATCCGTACATTTGTCTGTCGGCGAGCCTACAAATGCAAAGCGGCACCGCGACCGGCGTGCGCGTCACGCTCAAAGATAACGGCGGAGGTTTTTCGTCGTCGGTCCTTGCCAAGGCCTTCGAACCCTATATCACAACCAAACCGACCGGAACGGGGCTGGGACTACCAATGGTCAAAAAGATCATGGATGAGCATCACGCCCGCATTTCACTCGATAACCGTACAGAGATTAACGGCCAGGTGATCGGCGCAAAAATTACGTTGGTGTTCCCGCTCAATCGCCGTCAAACCGCCGAGGAAACAGAAAATCAATTCTCTGAAGTCTCCCGAAATGCAAACCCTGAGGACAAAAACGTGCCTGCAGAGCAAAAGGTGCGTAACATTGTGGAGTCGCCGTCCTGAAATTTGAACTAGGGCACGCTTTTGGAAGTTTGAAAAGCAAGCAGTATGTCAAAAATCCTTATCGTCGATGACGAACTTGGTATCCGAGAAATGCTCTCGGACATTCTCACTGATGAAGGCCATACCGTCTACACAGCCGACAGCGCCGAAGCGGCTCGCGTCTTTGTGCTGCAGGATAAGTACGACCTGATTTTGCTGGACATTTGGATGCCAGATACAGACGGCATCACTCTGCTCAAGGAGTGGGGACAGCGCAAGTTACTGCACTGCCCGGTCGTCATGATGAGCGGACACGGCACCATCGAAAACGCCGTTGAGGCCATTCGCTTCGGAGCTCTGTCCTTCCTTGAGAAGCCGATTTCCATGCAAAAGCTGCTCTCGACCGTTGAACACGCTTTGGTCGTAGGGCAACGTCAGAACACCTTTGCCCGCTACCAGCAGCAAAAAGAAAAAACGCAGGAACCCGCCGTCATTGCTCCGACGGTCCAGCGGCTCGAATCTCTGCCCGTGTTGAAGATTCCCGGCACAGACATCACGCTCGACTTCAATCGCCCCCTCAAGGAACTTCGCGACGACTTTGAAAAGGCGTATCTTTCCTGTCTGATGTCTTACGAAAACTGTCAGATGACGAAAGTCGCCCGTCATGCAGGACTTGAGCGTACGCATCTGTACCGCAAACTGAAGTTGCTGAATTTGGAAATTCCACGTCTCGGCGGTGATATGCACAAGCACGCGTCCTTGAAAGAACCCCTTGCGACGAACGTTTCGTCGGATACTGACCACTTGTAAGCTCCGGCGACACGTTTATTTCACCCGTTCGAGCCAGCGGCAATTTATGCATATCCTCATCATCGGTGCCGGCCGCATCGGAAGGTCGGTTGCCGAAAACCTCGTCAATGAATCCAACGACATCACGATCGTGGATCACGATGCCGAACGGGTCAATGCGCTCGAAACTCGTCTGGATTTGCGCGGGGTGACCGGAAATGCCCTCTCTCCTTCCGTATTGGAGAGCGCAGGCGCCAACGATGCCGACATGATCCTTGCGGTTACCGCCAACGATGAAACCAACATGGCGGTTTGTCTTCTTGCTTCGCAACTTTTCAACATCCCCACACGCATCGCTCGTGTACGCAATCAAGAATTGCGCCAGTACCCGCGCCTGCTCGCCGAAGAAGGCTTTCAAATCACCAGCACCATCTGGCCCGAGCAGGCTCTCAATGAAAGTCTTCTGCGTCTGATCGAATTTCCGGAAGCGCTCCAGATCATTGATTTTGCCGAAGGCAAAGCCGTTCTTTTTTGCGTGCGAGCCGTTGCAGGCAGTCCCTTGGTGGGGCGTCCGATCGGTGATTTGGCCGTACACCTGCCGTATGTTCCTGCACGCATCGTTTCGGTGTTTCGTCGTAACCGTCGTCTGGACATCTCTTCTGAAACCGTCATCGAAAGCGGCGATGAAGTCATTGCGCTTTCCTCCGGCCGTGACGTGCGGCGCGTCATCAGCGAACTGCGTCAGCATGAAGAACGCATCCGCCGCATCATGATTGCAGGCAACGCCCGTCTGGGTGTCCAGCTGGCAGGGCTTTTAAACGGCCCCGAAGGCCGTCGCGGCTATACCATCACCATTCTCGACGAAGACACGGCACTGTCCACATCACTTGCTGCAGCCGTTCCGAAGGACACCGAATTGGTGACAGGCAGCCTGACCAATGAAGAAGTACTCACGGAACTGTGTGTTGATCGCTGCGACCTCTTCATTTCGCTTTCTGCCCGCGATGAAAACAACATCATGGGCGCACTTCTGGCTAAAAAGCTGGGAGCTCGCCGCGTGATTGCGCTCACCGACAGCGACACATTCAGCGCCTTGATGCAAGGAACGCAGATCGACGTCACCGTCTCGTCCACCCAGGCGACCATCGGCGAATTGCTGCGCCACGTGCGCCGCGGTGACGTTCTAGCCGCCCACAGTCTGCGGCGTGGCGTTGCCGAGGCGCTTGAAATCGTGGCGCACGGCAATAAGAAAAGTTCTCGAGTGGTGGGCAAACGCATCGCCGACATCGATCTTCCGGAAGGTGTGGAAATTGCCGCTTTGGTGCGTGATACCGATGACATTGAAGAGCCTCAGGTACTCATTGCGCAAAAAGATGTCGTTGTCGAACCCGAAGACCGCGTCATCGTCTTCGTGCCAGGCAAACGCGTGATTGCACAGGTCGAAAAGCTCTTTGCGGTCGACGTGGGCTTCTTCTGACGGAGGCAACATGTTTGCGAACCTTCGCTACTTTCTGTTGCCTGTCCTCAACATCACCGGTCCTGTGCTGATCGCCTTCGCGTGTCTGCTTTTGTTGCCGGTTTTCGTTTCGAACCTATACAACGACGGCGCCGCCTTCGGTTTTGAGATCGCTTGTGTACTGTGTCTAGTTACCGGCCTATTGCTCTACGTCTTTACAAAGCGCCATCGGCGCGAACTGTTGCCGCGTGACGGTTTTTTGCTAGCCACCATCATTTGGACCGTCACACCGCTTTTCGGCGCTATTCCTCTGATGCTCGAAATTCCGGGCATTTCCTTCACGCACGCCTACTTCGAGTCCATGAGCGGCATTACCACAACATGCGCAACCGTGCTATCGGGCTTGAGTCAATTGCCGGAATCCATCAATTTCTGGCGCTGTCTAATGAGTTGGATTGGCGGTATGGGTATTCTGGTGCTCGCCGTTGCCATTCTGCCAATGCTCGGCGTCGGCGGCTCGCAGATCTTTCGTGCGGAATTTTCCGGCCCCATGAAAGAGTCGCGGCTGACACCTCGTATCGCCGATACGGCCAAGGGGCTGTGGGGTATCTACATCGCGCTCTCGTTTGCGTGTTTTATCAGCTATCGGCTGGCGGGAATGAATACCTTCGAGAGCGTCATTCACATGTTCACAACGGTAAGCCTCGGTGGATTTTCCTCCTACGACGAGAGTTTTGCTCATTGGAACAATCCCAATATTGAAGCCGTCGCGATGCTCTTTATGCTCATCTGCGGCGTGAGCTTTTCGCTTCACTTCTTGGCTTGGAAAAAGCGTTCGATTGCCGCCTATTTCAAAAACATTGAGTGTCTTTCGTGGCTAGGTGTCGCCGTGCTCACGACAGCCTGTGCCACAGGACTGCTCCTTGCGAACAACGCTTCACTCGAACCGCTGCACGCCCTGCGTCTGGCCGCCTTCAACGTCATCAGCGTCATCTCAACGACAGGTTACGCGAGCCAGGATTTCGCGCAATGGCCCGCTTCCATCTACATCCTGATGTTCGTGGTGGCCTGCTTTGCCACCTGTGGCGGGAGCACCGGCGGCGGTATGAAGATGCTGCGCGTGGTGATGCTTGTCAAATACACTTCGCTGCAGCTCGTCACCACGGCTCAGCCCCGTGTGGTACGTCCGATGGTCCTAAACGGCTTGGTGCTTCAGGACAAAACCGTGCTTTCGGCACTGAGCTTCATGTTGCTGTGGCTCGCAACAACGGTCCTTGCCTTTCTTGGTTTGCTCCTGAGCGGTCTAGACGCCACCACAGCTTTCGGTGCCGTGCTCGGTTGCATCTGCAATATCGGCCCGGGACTGGGAGAAGTTGGCCCCAATGCCAACTTCTCGGTTCTTACCGATGCACAACTATGGCTGTGCACCTTCTGTATGTTGATCGGCCGCTTGGAGTTAGTGACTGTCTTTGTGCTCTTTACGCGCTCATTCTGGAGCGCTTAAGGGACGCCCCACATCACTTTCTTTCCTTTTTTCTGGGCTGCACGCAGCATTTCCAAGAGCGGGTAGACGCGCATGGAAAAGGTCACGTGCTCAAGAGCTTTCTTTTCCTCTTCTTCATCAGGCCATGGGTTGCTACCGGGGTACCCCTTGAGCTCACGCTCCCGTTCGCGACGTTTCCCTTGTTCAATCATGTCCTTTTCCCTGTCCACAGCCGCCTGCAGTTTTTCAATCACGCCGGGCAGATCTTCCGGCAGCCAGCAACCCGACTCTGCGTAGGGACGCTCAAGCACCTCGCAAATACCCTGAAATGTTGTCGGCATCATGAAAAAACCGCCGCTGGCGGGAGAACGAAACTCAAGTACTGCCATGGTTTTCCTCAGAAAAATTTGAGTTTTTTCAGTCCATTAGATCTCGGTCCATCTTAAAATGAGGCTAGTTCTCGGGTTCGGCTGTCCGAACACGACACAACCTGCGCTAGACTTCTGCCTCTTTGTTCTTTTCGAGCGTCTATTGTGACCACATATCTGTTTATTATCGCTCATGCCCCGCTTGCAGGAGCCCTCAAGCAGTGTGCCGAGCACGTCTTCTCGCACGACGACCGCATTGCCGACCGTGTGGAAGCGTTCGACATTCCAGCCGATTCTGATGCGGATGAGTGGCGAACTCAGATTGCCGAAAAACTTCCCAAAGCTCCCGACAGCTGCCTGATTCTCACGGATATTGTGGGAGCAACACCCTCAAACATTGCCGAATCCATGTTGCAGGCAGACAACACGGCAGTCCTCTCGGGTCTGAATCTTCCCATGGTGCTCACCGCTCTCGTGCACCGGGACGAGCCTCTCTCCGATGTGGTACGTGCCGTCAGCGAAGCCGGCATTGCCTCGGCGGCCAAACCCGCACTACGCAAAGATTAATCCGCTGCAACACGAGGTAAAAATCAACACTCATGCAGTCCAGAACTATCACCGTCACCAACAAACTGGGCGTGCATGCCCGTCCGGCCGGACTTATCACCAAAACCGCCGGTTTGTTTGATTGTTCCGTCATCCTCGACAAAAAAGGCAAGCGCGTTGATGCCAAATCCATCCTTGCCGTCATGACAATGGCCGCCAAATGCGGCGACGAAATCACGATCATCACCAACGGGCGCAACGACAAAGAGGCGCTCGAAGCCATCGTGGCTCTCTTTCAGTCGAAGTTCGGCGAGGACGAATAATGGACGAACTGCTCAAAGACGCCGCCCCCGCAGCACCGGCAACTCCGACTGCCAAGTCCGACATCGAAGCGATTGACAAAATCGCGGAACACAATGCCGACGAGACGCAGGCGACTGACTCCCAAACTGCCGAACCAGAGCCCGTAACGCTGGGCGGTACGGCCGTGAGTCCGGGCGCCGCGTTCGGACACGCGCAAATGTTTGCCGAAGGCGAACTTGAAATTCCTCACTTTACGATCGAAAAAACACAAACTCGCGCCGAATTCACTCGCTTGCGCGCTGCCGTGCACACGGTTGACAAAGAGTTCGGCGAACTGATTGAGGAGTTGAGTCGAGAAGAAGATGCGCCGACGGAAGCCATCGCTTTTCTGGAACTGCACCGGCAGCTTCTCAACGACGAGTCGATCATTACGGAAACGCAGGACATTATTCGGGAGCGCCTGATCAATGCCGAATGGGCTCTGTCGCTCAAACTCGAGGATATTCGTCGCAGTTTCGAAGAAATTGACGACGATTATCTAGCCGATCGTATCGACGACATTGCACAAGTCATTGAGCGCGTACAACGCGTTTTGAGCGGCCGCCGCCGTCCGGCCGATACCGTTTCGCGCATGATGAGCGAAAGTTCGGTCATTTTGGTGGCCGAAGACTTCAGCCCGGCCGATATTCTGATTCTGAAACGCCGTCAGGACATTTCCATCACGGGTTTGATCATCGAAAAGGGCGCGGCCACGTCGCACTCTTCCATTTTGGCGCGTTCGCTCGAAATTCCGACGCTGGTTAACGTCGGAGGCGCCTGTGAGGTGATCCAGACCGACGATGTGCTGCTCATGGATGCTGACAAGGGCATCGTCATCGTCAATCCGCTCAAAGACGGTATGCCGCAGATGTCCGAACGTATCCGTAAGATGAATGCGATACGTCTGCGTCAACGCAAGCTCAAGACGACCCACTGCGTGACATCTGACGGCTGCGCCGTGAGTCTTTTGGCCAATCTGGCATTGCCCGAGGACGCCAAAGAAGCAATGTCAAACGGTGCCGACGGTGTCGGGCTCTTTCGCTCCGAGTTCTTGTTCATGAACCGTCCGAGTTTTCCGAGCGAAGATGAACAGTTTGAAACGTATACACGCGTGGTCAAGGCCATGCGCGGCAAGATCGTCACAATTCGCACCATGGACCTGGGCGGCGACAAGTTGCCCTCTCGAGAAGCGCTTGAATCCATCGGCGAAGACCCGGACAAGGCCGTTGCCAATCCGGCATTGGGGCGTCGAGCCATTCGCTTCAGTCTGAGTCACACTGACCTGTTTCTGACGCAGCTGCGCGCTATTTTGCGTGCCGGCGCCACCGGTCGTGTGCGCTTAATGGTTCCCATGCTTTCCTGGATGACGGAAGCCGACATCGTGCTGAGCTACGTCAAACGCGCGCAAGAAGAGCTCAAGGATCGCGGCGTCAAATATGCCGAAAACATCCAGATCGGCGGTATGGTGGAGGTGCCCTCAGCCGCGCTCTGCTTAAAGCAGTTCCTCAAGCGTCTGGACTTCGTTTCGGTCGGCACGAACGATCTGATTCAATATCTGCTTGCCGTTGATCGAGAGGATCCGGACGTAAGTTACCTGTACGATCCGCTTCATCCGGCCGTGCTTTCCATGCTCTACAACTGCATCAATACGGCTCACCGCGCCGGCAAAGAAATCAGCGTCTGCGGCGAAGCAGCTGCCGATCCAGTCTTTGCTTTTCTGCTCTTGGGAATGGGCCTTCGTCACTTCTCTATGGAGAGTGCGCGTATTCTGCCAATCAAAGAATTTCTGCTTGCCTCCAACGCAAAGGATGCTGCCGCGCTCATGCGCCGCATTCACCGAGCGCATACGATTCAGGACATTCGCAAACATACTCTGGAATACTTTGCCGATCACGACGAATTGGCTGCCGGCTTTGCGGCAAGTCAGGTGCTGTGCACGCGTCCTTGGCAAAGCTTTAAGACCTCCTAAAAGAAACAAATGAAACCTTTGACTCTCAACGACATCGAACGCTTGGGCGAATTGCTCGCCGCCGTACCCGATCCCTTCGTACCGATGGAAGCCGATCAGCTCGACGGCTTTCTCACGGCGCTGTGTCTGCTGAAAGTGCCGCCCGCCATTGACGATTGGTTCGTCTACGTACTCGACGCTTCGGGCAACCGCCGCGCCAAACTGGCCGATCCCGCCGAACAAGCCGAGCTGCGCCGCTTGGTACTGGCGCGCGGTGCCGACATCGAATCTCGCATCCTGCACGAAAAACCCGTAGATCCCATCATCTACGACGAAGACATTGACGAGGACGATCCCGAAGGCGAATTGGCTGCACTCGCCCCCTTTGCCGACGGTTTTGCCTTTGCCTGCAGTTTGTGGCCGGAGTTGATGAAGTCTCAGAACAAAGCCGTGCAAGCTGCTCTGGTCGGCATTCTGCGTCACGAGTCACCCGACGAAGATGGTGAAGAAAAGGAAACCGAAGCTGTGGATGCAGCAGAGGAAGTTCGTTTCGCCAACCTAGACGAAGCGTTGGAAGACGTCGAAGCCTGCGTGCAGGAAATTGCGGAAGTCACCCGCAAGGATGACATCAAGAAAGCTCCCGCGAAGAAACCTGCCTTCGCAAAAAAGCGCCGTTAACCTCAGTCTTGAACTGTTCCGGACGCCGCCTCGTGCGGCGTTTTCTTTTTGCGAACAACGGCAGCCAACACCACCAAAATCAAAACCGGCACGCCAATGGCAGCGGTTGCCGTAAAGAAAGTCGCGTAACCGACCGATTGCACCGCCACACCGGAAAAGCCCGCCAGAAACTTGGGCAGAATCAGCATCACGGACGAAAATAGCGCGTACTGTGTGGCGCTGTAAGCCACATTGGTCAACCCCGAGAGATAGGCCACGAAAGCCGCAGAAGCCAGACCTCCCGCAAAGTTATCGGCACTCACCGTCAGAACCAGAAACGCCGTGTCGTGTCCGCGCAAAGCCAAAGCCGAGAAAAGCAAATTGGTCGCAGCCGACAACAGGCCGCCCAAAAAGAGCGTTCGCATGACACCGATGCGCGAGGCAATCGCGCCGCCCGCAAAGGCGCCCACCAATGTCATGATCAAGCCGAAGACTTTGCTTACGGCCGCCACTTCCTCTTTGGAAAAGCCCAAATCCGCATAGAAGGGATTGGCCATGACGCCCATCACCACATCGCTGATGCGGTAGGTGGCAATCAACGTCAAAATCACCGCCGCACCCCAGCCAAAACGCGAGAAGAAATCCAAAAATGGCTTACAGATCGCTTCGAAAATCCACTCGCGCTTACTTGCATAGGTCTGTGCATGCACTCGCCGGCTTTGCTCCGGCTCAGGGCTCAAAAGCACCGTGACAACGCCCACCAACATACTCGCGGACATCACAAGATACGCTGATCTCCAACCGACGGCCGTCCCGAACTGCGTTTCGAAAAAGGCGGCAATCGCCAGAGCGCCGGCCCCCGCCCAAATCATCGCCAGTCGGTACCCCGTCTGATAGGTGGCGGCAAAGGCCGCCTGTTTTTCTTCCGAACCGCTTTCAATGCGAAAGGCGTCAAGCGCAATGTCCTGCGTAGCGCCAAAAAACGCCGTCGAGAGCGCCAGAGCGGCTGTCAGCGTCAGGCTTTTGGCCGGATCCGCAAAAGCCATCAGAGCAAGCGAAACGATGAGTCCGATTTGCGCCGTCAGAAGCCATGCCCGGCGCTGTCCGAGTCGAGACGACAACAGCGGAATGCGCAATTTGTCAACAAGCGGCGACCAGAGCCACTTCATGCCCCAGCACAACCCGACCCAACTCATGAAACCGATGCTTTTAAGGTCAACGCCGACTTCGCGCATCCAAAACGAAAGAGTTCCCAGAACCAACAAAAGCGGCAGCCCCGAACTGAACCCCAAAAAGAACATGCGCAAAACAACCGGCTCACGATAAATCGCAAGCCAGGATAGTGCACCGCCTTCTCTTTTAGAGCTCTTCTCGGGTGTCATTTCTTGTCGTAAAAAACGTCCGGGCCGGAAAGCCAGCGCCATTTACCACAGGCCAAATCCTCGGGAAGCCTTAAAGCGCCGAACGCAATGCGCTGCAGCGCTTCAACGCGATTGCCGGCTGCGGCAACCATGCGCTTGACCTGATGATATTTGCCACTGGTGATCGTCATGTCAATGGTGTATTCATCCACACGCACGATATCGTCGGCGGCAAGCGTCTCCTTTTCGTCTTTGAGCTTAACGCCCAAGACCAAATCCTCAAGCATCTTGTCGCTCGGCGCATGCTTGCAGGTCACGCGATATCGCTTGGGTACATGCCGCTTGGGGTGCGTCAAACGATGCAGCAAAGCGCCGTCGTCGGTAAAAATCAAAAGTCCCGTGGTGTCCGCGTCTAGCCTTCCCACCGGCTGTACACCGCGGCAGCGCAACGGAGGCGGTAGCAGCTGCATGATGCTCGGATGGTGAATCGGCTTTTGCGAGCACTCGTAGCCCGCAGGCTTATTCATCATCAGAAGCGCTTTTTCCCGATACGGCCACGTTTCGCCCTTGACCGTAAAGTCAAGCGACTCGACATCAATGTCCGCGTCGGGATCATCAACGACTTCGCCTTTAACAGCAATTTGTCCGAGCGCGATCAAACCTCGGCATTCGTGTCGCGTTCCGAACCCCTGAGAAAAAAGAATTTGTTCCAGACGCATCAGATTTCTCGTTTAAAGTCAATCACGAGCGGTGCATGATCCGAAAACTTCTCGTCCTTATAGATAAACGTGCTGCGCGCATCACGGGCAATACCCTCGGTACCGAACATATAGTCAATGCGCCAACCGACGTTCTTGGCTCTGGCCTGCCCGCGCTGGCTCCACCAGGTGTACTGCTCCGCACCGGGCTCGAGTTCGCGGAAGATGTCGTGCCAGCCGTCGCAATCAAGTCGGTCCGTCACCCACTGACGCTCTTCCGGCAAAAAGCCGGAGTTCTGCAAGTTTCCTTTCCAGTTTTTCAGATCGATTTCCTTGTGTGCAATGTTGACATCGCCGCAAATTAGAATGTCGCGACCGGTCGCTTGTAGTTTTTCCATGTGCTTTTCAAAAACATCCAAAAAGCGATACTTAGCCAACTGACGATCGTCGCTGGAACTGCCCGACGGGAAATACACGGAAATGATCGACAGATTCTTGAAGTCGGCCTGCACATAGCGCCCTTCGGCGTCAAACTCTCCTCCGTCAAAACCGATCACCACATTTTCGGGTTCAACTTTCGACCAAAGTCCCACTCCCGAATAGCCTTTTTTTTGCGCACAGTGAACCCAGGAGTGATAGCCCGCACGATGGCGCACTTCGTTTGCGATATCTGCTTCCTGCGCTTTGAGTTCCTGCACGCACAGCACCTGCGCATCGGTTTTCTCAAACCAATCCCAAAAGCCCTTAGTGGCGGCCGAACGAATACCGTTAGCGTTAAAAGTCACGACGCGAAGCATGCCGAGGAGTCCCTTTTTCTATGGAATGTCGATAATGGAAATGTCGTAGAATTTTAGCTTGCGCATGCGATTGGCCCGCCGCGCTTTACCTTTGAATTTTCTTTTTGTTTTGTGCCCATCATGCCCAGCATTCAGTCTCAGTTCATTGAATTTGCCCTTGCTTCCGACGTTCTTCGCTTTGGCAGCTACAAAACCAAAGCAGGCCGCATGAGCCCGTACTTTTTCAACGCGGGTCTTTTTTCCACCGGCCAGATGCTCGATACGCTCGGCGCGTTCTACGCCAAGGCGCTTCTGGCTGCGCGTGATGCCGGCCGCATTGAGTTCGACATGCTCTTCGGACCGGCCTACAAGGGCATCCCGCTGGTGAGTACCGTCGCCATGAACCTGGCTCGGATGGGCTGCGACTGCCCGTACGCCTTCAACCGTAAAGAAGCCAAAGATCACGGTGAAGGCGGTACCGTAATCGGTGCTCCTTTGAAAGGCCGCGTGGTCATCATCGACGACGTAATCAGCGCGGGCACCTCCGTACGCGAGTCCGTTGCGCTCATCACCGCCAACGGCGCTACGCCCGCCGGCGTTCTGATTGCGTTGGATCGCATGGAAAAGGGCGGCGACGCCGTTAATCTGACGGCTACGTCCGCAGCTCAGGATGTCGAAACGACCTTCAACATGCCCGTCGTGAGCATTGCCAATCTCAAGGATTTGCTAAGCTTCATGGACGGTGATTCACCCGCCGCTAAGGCTGCCGCTCAGTACCGAGATGCCGTCAAGGCCTACCGCGAACAGTACGGCGCGTAAAGTCTTCTTTTTTCAGGGGATAAGGGCACCTCAATCGCGCCCCATCCCCTTTTTTGTCCTTTGCATACGTCCTTCTTGATCGCAGATCATCCTTTGTGAGTTATTTCGATCATCATGCGTGAAAAAGTTGGCCTGCTCTGCTCTCTGCGCGTAATGCTTTCCTCGGGAGCAGGGCCGTTTCTAGACGGTTTTTCCACAGCTTCTGCCGCATTCTTGATTTCTCTCATCGAAGGGATCACACCGCTTGAAACGGCTTTCTTCACCAGCCTTTATCTTGCCGGCAGTTTCATCGGGGCTGCCATCTTCGGCTCCATTGCCGATCATGTCGGTCGTCGCCCGCCGTTTCTGGTCGCCATGGCGGTAGTCTGTGCTCTGACTGTTCTGGCCGCCACTTTCCCCATCATCGGACTGTTGCTTTTTATGCGGCTTGCTCTGGGCATCTGTCTGGGAGGCGACTACCCAGTCGGTCAAGCCATGGTGTTTGAAACGGTGCCGGCCAAGCGCCGCAACACAGCGCTCTCCATCTTGATGCTCGCCTGGTATCTGGGCGCCTTGACGGGCATTTTTGCAAGCATTCCCGCCGTCACCGGTCATATGCACTGGGTAAGCATCCTGTACCTTCAGTCCGCATTGGCCGCCGTCACACTCGCCTTACGGTACGGCGTTGCGGAATCCGAAATCTGGCTCAAATCGACACGGCCACAGACGCAACACGCTGCTATACGTCAAACACTTTTCACCCGTCCCCGCTTCAGAAGCTATCTTTCTGATATGCGGTTGGCAGTCTCCGGAAACGCCAAGAATTTCTTTTTCTGTGCTTCATTTTGGCTATGCCAAACCATCCCGGCAACCATCATGATGCTCTATAGCCCCACCATCCTGCATGACATGACGGGTTCGGACGACGCCATTTTGCAGATGCTTCTCTTGTATGGCTTTTTCCTGGCCGGCGTACTTCCATCGGGTAGCCCTTATCTGGCAAATCGCCCCAAACTCGTACTGGCCACAACGTTCATCACAATGGCGCTTGGCCTACTGGGCGTACTGTGCTTTGCCAAAACAAGTCTGCTTCTTACCAACATCTCCTTTATTCTCTTTGCTGTCTCGTACGGGTTGCAGGCCCCGCTTGATTTCATCTATCCCAATCAGCTCTTTGCCACGCAGGTGCGAGGTTCTCTTGTCGGCGCCGTAACAGCCATTTCCCGTATCGGTGCCACCGGCGCTGCTTTCATCTTTCCGGTGCTTGAACCGTATTTCGAACTCTCCGCGCTGTTTGGTGCCGGACTCTTTGTTCTTGCCCTGGGGTTTATGATTGCAGTGAAATTTGCCCCGGCAGATCGCGTTTTCCATCAAAACTGCTAGAGTTTTCGGTAATAAGAAGAAGGATCGAGAGCTGCGGCACTTGATGCCAAGTGCTCAAGATTCCCCAGCTACATACGTAAACCATGACGACTGCTCTTTTTTCTGTAGATTCGGACGCTCCCGTACGCGACAAGTTGCTTGCCAAAGCCAAAGAGTTCATCGTTGAAAACGGAATTCAAAATCTTTCTCACGAACGTCTGGCCAAAGCTTGCGGCATCAGCAAAGGCGCCTGCTTGCACTATTTCCCTTCGAAAGCGGCGCTTTGGGATAAGTTAATCGAAGACTTTGTCGCTCACCTTGACAGCCAGTTCAATAAACATTTGCAGCACTATGAAGATGCTGGCGCCGAAAATCCGGTGTTGTGTGCCTACCGCGATTGGTTCAATGAGTTCAGAGCCAACGACTACGAACCCTGGCGCAATCTCGGTTACCAATTCATGACATTGGGATCGGACAAAGAGGAGTTTGTCGCTCCTTTGCGCGAGTGGTACCAAAAGCTTTACAAACGCGCCATGGAAAGCGTTCCGGAGAAGGATAAGTGGATGGTCGTCATGCTCCTGATGACTTTTGACCATATGTTCATTATGCGCAAACTCGGTTATCACGCGCTTTCCCGTGACGAAGAGGATCATGTCATTGACACAATCATGAAAACGGCTGCGGGAAACGGCCTTTCCATGCAGTCGGCCGGTTCGCCGAAGAACTAAAGAATGGGCAGATCCCAGAAACAACAGAGGGCGGCAATTGCCGCCCTCTTCGCTTTTTGTCGAGAATCGCCAAGGATAAGAAACAGCGATCTTAACTTCTGTTCATACCATTGCCGTTCAAACAAACGCCAGCTTCTTTTTAGAAGAAGTGCGTGATACCGACGTGAGCCATAAAGCGGTCGGTCTTCGCTCCACTGTTTGCATCATGCTGGATGGCATCAAAGACTCCGTCGCCATCAGCAAAGGAAGCAATCGTGTAAAGCATCGTGCGCTTGGAGAAGTAATAATGGCAGCCGACGGAGGCGATGTAACGCTTGTAATCCGTTTCCTCTGCATCAGCCAGCGCACCCTTATTTTCACCATCCAAATACTGGAACATGGCCAGCCAATTGGCAGCACCCACAGTGTACTTACCGCCTACAAAGAAGGAGTAACCATCCAAGCGCTTGCCGGAAGCGTCGTCGAAAGCCACCTTTCCGTCATCATCGTAAGTGGAATCCGAGAAACGATCCTGATTCTTGTACCAGGACGCACCGGCATACAACGTGAAGGGACCACCGTTGGGCACCCAGGCGCCAGCCAATTTCACGCTCCAAGCATCATCACGCTTGCCCTGTTCTTCCTTGCCGTACTTATCCCATTCCACGCCCAAGATTGCACGGGCATTCGCACCATCCCAACGCAGCGCCACGTTGCCGAAATTGTTGTTCTCACTCCAACGAGAATCTTCCTGAACATCAGGATCCGCAGCACCAGTCATACTGTACTGAGCGCCAACCTTGAAGCCGGCAAACACGGGGGAAACGTAGTAAACCGTGTTGGAGTTCAGACGCCACACATTGACCTGAGAAGCCTGGACGCCAGCATCGATATAACCCGTTTCAAACGGTTCCAGATCCCAGTACCAGCCCAGAGAAGAAGAACCGGACGTGAAGGCACCCACGCGACCGAAACCGAGCTGACCCCAGCTGCCCTTCAAGTAGAGCTGGCTTTCGCGGTTGAAGATCGTGTCAGAAACGGCCATGGCGCCGGTATCCGGAGTAAACCCGTTTTCAAGGATGAAACCGACGGTGAGGTCATCACCGAGATCCTCCGTACCACGGAAACCAAAACGGGAGCCCGCGTACATATTCTGCGACATTTCAAACTTGTCGCCTTTTTCCTGATGGCTCGTGTGCGTGTAGCTAAAGCCCATATCGACCACGCCATACAGTTCTACATTGGCAGCCATAGCGCCAGCGGAGAAAGTTGCCAAAGCAGCTACGGCAACCAGTGATTTTTTAAACATTTGAAGTCCTCTTTGGTTTGTTGGAACGCACCAGAAAACGATGCGGCCCTGTAAGCATAAACCAACCGGTCGGTCTTTTGATAATTACTCCGCAGACCGACCGGTCTCGATGCTGGTTTTTACTTCTTAAGGTTGTACGTACGCAACAGTTCAGCACCGCTCTTGATGTCTTCCGTGAAGATGCGATCGTTCTTCACATACGGCACAATCTTGCGATAAGCCTTGTAGAGACCTTCAGTCGGCGTGGACAGCTTCAGATCCTTGTTCTTGAGCATACGGCGCAGGTCGATAGCCTGGGCGGAGTGCAGCATTTCAAGGCTGTAGATCTGGAAGAGGTTTTCGTCGATCGTGTTCAAACGCTTGGCAGCCTGAAGGATATTGGTGAACGTATCTTCGATTTCACCGGCAACAGGCATACCGTAAAGGCTGACGGGTTGAGCCAGGGCCATGTTGTCAACATGCAGACCCATGAAGGCCTTCTGGATGGCGCCGAAAGCGTGACCGTGGTTGTCCGGATCGCTCAGGAAGCGAGTCAAACCCGTGAACTGGTCATAAGACAGATGGATCGTACGCTGCACGGAGTAGTGCGACAGATGAGCCATGGCAAGAGACGTACGCTGCAGAGCGAGAGCAACGGGCAACGGGTTGAAGTTGCCGGACGGGAAGATACCGCCCTTGACACCGTCGCCGTCCACAAAGTACTTGGCAACCTGGCTCGATTCCTTACGATATTCTTCGGAAGCGTTGAGAACCGTAGCGGGATTGTCATCCGTGCTGTTGATCTGGACCGTGATCTGTTCGTTCAGGTCCTTAAGAGCACGCTTGGCTTCAGACAAACCGTAAACGGTCACACGGAAGGACAGCGGATCCTGCAACGGGCGGGCATTGTCGGCATCCCAAAGATAGGAACCCTTCAGAGCAGCGCGCATATCGGCGGCCGTCTGAGCCAGTCCTTCAAACGGGCGCTGACCGACAGTCTGCGGAAGGATCGGAGCAACGTTACCGTTCAAGCCTTCGAGAGAAAGACCGTACACGGTCGGCGTCAGCTGAATGACGCGAGCGGCGTTACGAGCAGCTTCGATGGCATAAGCAACAGCCACGGAGTTGTTCGACAGAATAGCCAGAGCGTCCTTGCCTTCCGGAACGAGCGGGGTAATACCGGCCTTCTTCAGAGCGGTCTTGCCGTCAACGACCTTACCCTTCACTTCAGCTTTCCATTCGCCGATCATCACGGCACCGACGTGAGAAGCCATCAGAATGTCAGCTTCGCCGATGGAGCCTTCGGAAGGAATCAACGGGGTCACGCCCTTGTTCAAGAAATCGCGGTAGAGTTCGGCAACGCGGGGCTGAGCGCCGGACTTGCCGGTCAGCAGCGTATTCAGACGAACCACCATGGACAGACGTGCCAGATTGGTCGGCATCATCTTGCCGACAGCGGCGGAGTGAGAACGCAGAGCGTTGTAGTTGAAAGCACGTGAAGCCTTAATCACGGCGTCCGTGAGCTTGCCGTCAGCCGTAAAGAGCTTCTGATCCTTGTTGAGGCCAACGCCCACCGTAAGGCCATAGACCTGCTGGCCGGAAGCGGCCGAGCGCAAAACGAGCTTGTAGCTGTCTTCCAACAACTTCATTGCCTTCGGAGCAATCGCCACATCGGCTTCGTTATTGGCAATCTTCCAAGCATCTTCGATCGTGAGATTGGTGCCGTCAAGCGTGATAGTGGCAGCATTGACTGCACCACACATGATCAAAGCAGCCGTCATTGCGGTTACCTTCGCGAACTTTGTCATTTCTACTCCTTCAATTTTGACAAAACATGCGATCGTTTGTTGATGGGAGCCCTACCGAATAAAAGCTCCCGCTAGATTCGGACAATCTGCTTATCAGGGCAGTTTGTATTTGAATTCGTGGCATTCGTTGCAATAAGCGGCAGGCTTGCTGTGTTCCTTGTGGCAAGCTGTGCAGGAAATTCCCGTGCCGTAGTGATGCGAACGATGCGGGTTCGGTTCATCAAGCTTGTCGGTCTTCTTGGCCAACGCTTCATACGTGCCATGACAAGACATGCACTGCTTGTCGTCGGGCACCACGAAGGCGTTTCCGGCCACTGCATTTTCCTGCGTGTGACAGAACGTGCAGTCCTTGATGACTTTCTCGTGATGTTTCTGAACCTTGAAACTGGCCATATCAGCAGCTGCAGCCGGAGCAGCGGCCATTGCGGCTGCGCAAATCAGACCGAAAGCAGCAGCCAGAGTTTGAATCTTCTTCATTGTTGTTTCCTCTTACTGGGTCTGCGACTTAGAGCGCAACCGGGGTCATCTTCAAGCACGTGTCAGCAGCCACGCGTCCCATCACCAAGCCGTCGGCAATCGCGCAACCGCCCAAACGGCTCGCACCGTGCGTACCGCCGGTCACTTCGCCGCAGGCAAACAGCCCCGGAATGATCTTGCCCATCACGTCGTGTACCTGGGCCTTGGCCGTGATGCCGACGCCACCCATGCAGTAGTGCACCTTGGGCCAGACGCGGCAAGCGTAGAACGGAGGATGATCCAAAACGATTGCCAAATCGAGCGCACGCTTGAACTGCGTGTCCTTCTTGTTCTTCACCATGGAGTTCCACTGAGCCACCTGTTCCAGGAACGGCTTGACCGGAATGCCGTAGGCCTTAGCCAAATCTTCGAGCTTATCGAACTTCTTGATCACGCCGTACTTGAGGCCATTCTTCAGCGTCTGTGCCTTTTCAACACCCTTGCTGTCGGTGAAGCACACCGGATACACGGGCTTGCCATTTTCCATCAGGCCCAAGATGGCGTCGGTACGCTCCTTACGGTCGGCGAGTTCATTGCAGAAGCGACGGCCGTTGCGAACATCAACCATGATGCCCATCGGGAAGCCGGCGATCGTATTGAACTGGGAAACCAAACCGAAGCCACGTTCGTCTGGAGAGCTCCAAGGACCAAGCTGAATCTGGTCGACCTGAACGGGAGCCGCACCAATGGCAAACATCTTGAGCATGCCTTCGCCGGTTGCCCCGGGGTGGTTCGTGGAATCCAGCCGTTCGTCAAGATTGGGATCCTGCTGACGACGGAACCAAATATTGCGAGAGAAACCGCCGGTTGCCATGATGACACCCTTGCGGGCACCGTAACGCTGCAACACACCGGATTCTTCATTGGGGAAGAGGTAGCGTTCACGCACAACCAAACCGACAACTCGGCCGTCATCGTCGCGAATGAACTCTTCCATCTTGGCGCGCAGGTGCAGTTCCACGCCATGCTTACGGCAGGATTCCGTCAGGGGACGCGTGATACCACCGCCTGTGCTTTCAACCGTCTGAAGCGTTCGCGGCACGGAATGGCCACCGAAGTGCTGCACAAAGTCCTTGTACTTGACACCGTGACGCAACGTGAATTCGTAAGCCGGAAGAGAACCTTCCACGACCATTTTCAGAAGATCCACATGCGAAAGACCGCGACCCGAGCGAATCATGTCCGCAAGCATCTGTTCGGGCGAATCCTTGATGCCGAACTTTTTCTGCAGGGGAGATCCCGCCACAGAGAACGCGCCGCCGTTAATGGCGGAATTGCCGCCGAAAGCAGGCATCTTTTCAATCAGCAAAACTTCCGCGCCGCCCAAACGAGATTCCAAAGCGGCGGCCAGACCGGCAAAGCCGGAGCCCACCACGATAACGTCATACACCTTGTCAAATTGGGGCTTCTTGGAAGCAGCCTGAGCTGCGGAAGTCGTCGCAGCCACCGCAGCGCCAACAGCTCCGGCCGCAATCAGTTGACGGCGTGAAACTTTGGATTGCATTCATTCTCTCCATAAAAGTTGGGGTAAGCGTCACAACGGTTGTTTCAGGAACAAACGTTCGACTCTTTTGTCTACTTTGGTAGTAAGCAAAAAGCATGCCAATTTTTGGAGAACACAGAATGAAAATGGTTTTAATCCATTGAAATAGAAAGTTTTTTCTTTGTTTTAGAAGACCTAATCACTCCGCTTTCAGTACAAATTACACATCTCTCGTAAAACGAAATATCGTTGATACAATACGAAATATCGTTAGTTAGGAATTTTCACGAAATTTCGTTTTATGTCCGCCGCATCTTCCTGGTCTGCCGCTTCCGTCCTATCCAGTCCCACGGCTTTGCCCCACACGCTGCAAAGTCTCCTGAAAGCACTTGGCAACAACTTTCCTGCCGACGGCATTTTCGTGAACACTTACTACAGCGAAACAAAGGAAGTTCATTTTCTTGCGCACGCCACTCATCAATCAGCTCAAGAGATCTACGACATCGTCCCGTTGGACCGCCATAAGAAAAGCAACGCACAGACTCCCTCTCAAGATCCCGTGTATCGCGTCGACAACATCGAAACGGATCCCTTCACCCATGCGGTAGCCACTCAAGTCATCGCAGACATCCAAAGCTATGTCATGGTGAGGCTTCGTCTCGAAGGGCGACACCTTGGCGTCGCGTGTTTCTATAGCCGTCGGCCAGCAGCTTTTAACGACGCTCACGTTCGACAAATCGAAGAGCTGCGCGACCTGCTGTCGCTGCAGGTTGGCTTTGCACTGTCCTCACGCATTGACCGGCGAAACAGCAAACTCGAATCAATCAACCAACGGTTAACCGATGCCATTCAGCAGTCGCAACCGCTGCCGCTGGCGATCCTTCTGAACAACACCCCATCCATGCGTCAGCTTCAGTCGACCATCGAACAAGCCGCCGTTTTTGATATTCCTGTCTTGATCACCGGAGAGTCCGGAACCGGCAAAGAAGTTGTCGCACAAACGATTCACCGTCTTTCCGGTCGCTCTTCGCGCCCCTTCGTTCGCGTCAATTGTTCAGCCATACCGGAATCCCTCATTGAGGCAGAGCTTTTCGGACACGAACCCGGCGCTTTTACCGATGCCCGCAAACTGCACCGCGGTTTGTTTGAAGAAGCCGACGGAGGTACTCTCTTTTTAGATGAAATCGGAGAGCTTCCTCTTTCCATGCAAGCAAAGCTTTTGCATGCTGTCCAAGACAGAAAAATTCGTCGTGTGGGCGCCGCTCATGAAATTCCGGTCAACATCCGAATCATTTCCGCAACCAATCGAAATCTGGCGAAATTGGTTCAACAAAAACGCTTTCGAGTTGACCTCTATTACCGATTGAACGTTCTAAGCCTGCAAATTCGTCCATTGCGCGAGCGTCACGAAGACCTCGAACCGTTACTCAAACTCTTTCTCAACGAAGTGCAGACGAGTTTTCGTCTATCCGTTCCCGCTGAAACGCTCGGTCATCTGTTAGAACAAGCCAAACACTGGCATTGGCCGGGCAATGTTCGCGAGCTTCGGAACGCCGTGGTGCGCTCCGTGCTGGCAATCGCGCAAAACAACACCCCGCCGCGCTTGATTCTTGACGAGCCGAATCAGCAACTTCCGGAAAGCCTGCCTCTGGATCAAGACACTGCCGGCTCCGTTTCTGAAACACGGAGTCTGGCACGGGATGCGACAGGTCAGTGGATTGACTTCGACACCTTGCAGCGGCTTTACTTCAGTGAACTTCTGCAGGCTTGTCACGGTCGCATCGCCGGCCCGAACGGAGCTGCACACATAGCCGGTTTGCATCCCAACACCATGCGCAGTCGCCTGCAAAAACTCCGCGTTCATTTTTCTAAAACTTCCTGAAACAACGATGCTGAAATACCAAATTAACAGTCTTTTGCTTTAGCTCAAATTGTGTTTAGATATTTGAATTAAAAAGATTTTTCAATCAACCAACATCCAATTGTGCGTTCAATCGAGTCCGAGAAAAGCATTGTTCAGACCAACCGGTCGGATTGCTCCTATAATCGGTTTCCGAAATTAGCGCCCGGCTAAGACCTGGGGCGCACGCTTTCTCCTAAACTCAAATCAAAGGATTGAACCAATCATGCGGATTACTCCCATTGCAGCTTCCGTGGCAACCTCTCTCCTTTTACTTTCCGGTGCCGCTAACGCTACCGTGACCCTCACCGGCGCCGACCTCACGCAGGATCAGGCTTGGCGTATCGCTCAGGGCGAAGAAGTGGCCATTTCCAAGAAGGCCATGAAACAGGTCACCGACTCCAACCGTCTGGTGATGGCTGCCGCTCGTGCCGGCGTTGAAATCTACGGTTTGACCGTTGGCGTCGGTCTCAACAAGGACCACCACCTCTTTGACGCCAAGGGTGACCTCACCCCCGAAGTGCGCAAGGCCAGCATTGAATTCAACCGCAACATCCTTCGCTCCCACTCCGTGGGCTACGGTCCGGCTCTTTCCAAAGAAGTGACCCGTCTGGCCATGGTTGTTCGTCTGAACACCATGTTGACCGGTCGTTCCGGCGCCCAGCCCCGCGTTGTTGAGCTCTACCGCGACTTTCTCAACAAGGGTGTGACGCCTGTTGTCCCCACCCGCGGGTCCATCGGCGACGCTGACATCACGCTGGCTTCCCACATCGGTTCCGTGATGATGGGCGAATGGCGCGCTGAAGTGGACGGCAAGGTCGTCTCCGGCGCCGAAGCTTTGAAGATGAAGGGCATCACTCCGCTGGTTCCCGAAGGCAAGGACGGCCTCGGCATTCTGTCTTCGAACTGCGTTGGCGTTGCCATGACGATGGACGCCATGCGTACGATGCGTCAGGCTCTGAAGGTTTCCCCGATCGTTTACGGCCTCACCCTTGAAGGCCTGAACGGCAACGTGGCTCCGTTCCTCGCTCAGACTGTGAACAACCACCCGCTCACCGGCCTGAAGGAAGCCGCTGCTGAAATGCGCGCTACGTTGAAGGGTTCTTACCTCTGGAACTTCGACAAGACCCGTGCTCTGCAGGATCCGCTGTCCTTCCGTACGACTGTGTACACGATCTCCGAAGCCAAGCGTGCTTTGAAGGAACTCGACGAACTCGTCAACATCCAGATCAACAGCTCGGACGACAACCCCGGCGTGATCTTGAACGCCTCCAAGGAAGACTTCGACAAGACCCAGGTCAAGCAGTACTTCGTGGATAAGGACGGCGTCAAGGGCGCCATCATTCCGTCGGCCAACTTCGAACCGCTGCCGATCGCCATCGCCGCCCAGCGTGCCACGATCGCTCTGAGCCACGTGAGCCACAACGCTCTGCATCGTACGATGCGTCTTGACGAAGACCGCTTCTCCGGTCTGGCTCGCTACCTGGCTGGTCCGAACAACCCCAACGGCCACGCCTTCGGCGCTACCGAAGACTCCATGGTCTCGATCTATGCTGAAAACATCGAACTCGCTAACCCGATTTCGATGCACGGCACTCCGGTTGAAGGTAACATCGAAGACTCCGCTTCGAACCTTCCGCGCGTTGCTGAACGCCTGAAGCGCGCTTCGAACAATATGTTCGACCTGTACTCCATGGAACTGTTGCACAACACGCAGGCTATCGATCTGCGCAAGATGAAGCAGGACAATGTCAAGCTCTCCGACAAGACCGGCGCTCTCTACAAGGCCTACCGCAAGGTGGTTCCGTTTGTTGAAAAAGACCGTATCTTCTCGGGTGATCTTGAAAACGGTATCAAGATCCTCAAGAACTGGGAAGTGAAGTAATTCACCCAAATAAGATGAAGTGCCGCAACGGCACTTCATCGGCCTGGTGATCTTAGTTGCGGTCGTGTCGCCTTTTTGCAACACGACCGCTACTTATTTGTTTTTGCGGCAAAAACCAAAAAACAAAATCCAATCCGACCGGTCGGATTGTTGTATAATGCAACCCAATAAGAATTGGGAAGCGGTCGCTTTATATTCCCGGTTTTATTTATTACTTCATACGACTGTCTCTGGATTCAACAGAGAACAGCTCTACTTTCTCCAAACTCAAAGGGGGCTTAAATGCATTTCTCTCGTGCTTTGATTGCCGGCCTGGTCTGCTCGGTCTTCGCGGCTGCGGTGTCGGCTGCACCCGTTACCACGCAAGGTACCGGTGTCGGTAAACATGGCGATGTGACTGTTGCTGTAACGTTTGACAGCGGCAAGATCAAGGACATCAAAATTGTCAAGCAGCAGGAAAACCCTGTGCTGGCAGCGAAGGTCTTTACGGATCTCAAGCAGCACGTAATTGACACGAACTCCGTGCAGCTGGATGCCATTTCCGGCGCCACGTTCTCTTCCAAGGGCTTCCTGGACGCTGTGGCCGATGCTGCCAAAAAAGCCGGCGTGACGCTCAGCAAGGCTGATAAGAAGGCTATCAAGAAGGTCGTCAAGACTCTGCCGAAGGAATCGACCTATGACGTGGTCGTGATCGGTGCCGGTGGCGCCGGTTTCTCCGCTGCTATCGAAGCCAAGAATGCCGGCGCTAACGTCGTGCTTCTGGAAAAGATGCCTGCCGTCGGCGGTAACTCCCTGATTTCTGGCGCTGAAATGAACGCAGCTAAGAACTGGGTTCAGCCCAAGCTCGGCATCAACGATGACTCCCCCGAACTGCACGCTGAAGACACCTACAAGGGCGGTGACATGAAGGGTGACATGAACGTCATCAAGGTAATGACGCATAACGCTCTTGACGCTGCCAAATGGTGCCGTGACTACCTCGGCGTTCGCTTCGAAGACGACAACCTCTTCTTCTTCGGCGGTCACTCCCGCAAGCGCGCTCTGATTCCGGTCGGCCACACCGGCACGGAATTCATCACCAAGTTCCAAGCCAAGGCTGATGAACTGGGCATTCCCGTCATCACCAACATGAAGGCCGAAGAACTCATCAAGGATAAGTCCGGCCGCGTTGTCGGCGTCAAGGCCACGATGAACGGCGCAAGCTACACCTTCAACGCCAAGGGCGGTGTTGTGCTCGCAACGGGTGGCTTCGGTGCCAACCCCGAAATGGTTAAGAAGTACAACCCGAAGATCGACGAACGCTTCAAGACCACCGACGCCCCGGGCACGACAGGTGAAGCTCTCTACATGGCCGAACGTGCTGGCGCTCAGCTCGTCAACATGGGCTACATCCAGACCTATCCGATCTGCGACCCGATTTCGGGCGTAATCGAACTGATTGCGGACGCTCGCTTTGACGGTGCCATCATGCTCAATCAGGAAGGCAAGCGCTTTGTGGAAGAACTGCAGCGCCGTGATGTTCTGTCCGAAGCCATCCTGAAGCAGACCGGCGGCTACTGCTGGGTGCTCTGGAACGACAAGATCGGCTCGATTTCCAATACCGTCAAGGAACATCCGACGGAATACGAAGCATTCACCAAGCAGGGCATCATGGCTACCTGTGATGATCTGAAGTGCGTAGCTGACTTCACCAAGATTCCGTTCGACAGCCTCAAGGGCACGGTCAATCGCGTCAGCTCCATGACCGGCAAGGGCAACGACAAGGACTTCAACCACCGCTCCGGCTTGGTTGACATGACGCAGGGCAAGTACTACGTCATCAAGGCCGTTCCGAGCGTTCACCACACGATGGGCGGCGTGCGTATCAACGAAAAAGCACAAGCTCTGACGGCTGAGGGCAAGGCGATTCCGGGTCTCTGGGCTGCCGGTGAAGTCACGGGTGTGACGCACGGCACGAACCGCCTCGGCGGCAATGCTTACACCGACATCATCGTGTTCGGTCGCATCGCTGGTAAGGCTGCCGCTGAAGCCGCTAAATAAAAATTCGTAATCAGCAGAGGCGCAATACATTGCGCCTCCAAGATTTGCAAATTTGCCTCGGTGTTCTCTCCGCACCGAGGCTTTTTTATCGACTCCAAACTGAAGCCAACTCCGAACTTTCCAACAATCATTAACCGAAATCTGACTTAAGAGCAAACGATCTCTATAACCCAAACTTTTCCACGTATCCCTGTACGATTCAAAATTTAAATCCGGCACATTAAGGGTTTCCACTTTATCCTCTTCACTACATTTCTTCTTGTCCCTCAAAAATCTCCTATCTATGCTGAGGAATTAGTACTTCAGGTTAATAGTCATACCCCTTTGTGACGGCCTGGAGTCACCATGGAGACTTGAATATGAAATCAGTTTCGCGTCGCTCTTTCGTCACGCTTTTGGGTACAAGCGCGGCATCTGCTCCAATTTTGTTCAACACCATTGGTTCTGCAGTGGCATCTGATAAAACAGATCCGGCAAGAAAGCACATCAAAGGTGTCAAGATGGCGCTTACGGACGAAGAAATTGCCATTCTCAACGGCAAACAAGGCCCAACGATGGCCAAAGTCCTAAAGTCCGTGATTGCTTACGGAGATGCTTTTGAAGCACCTTATCTGCTTGATGTGTCCAATGACGGTCATTGGGTGACAGGCATGGGCCAGAAGGGCTTGGACGCTTTATACGACCTGGCCGACGTTCTCATAGAAGGAGGCGTCAAAGCAAAGCGTCCGTTCACCATCGATCCGTACCCGATGGACTACGAAAACATTGAATACACGGAAGAAGAGAAGAAGGAAAACGCCAGTCTTTACTGCCATCAGGAACGATGGGACAAACAAGTCGTCAAGCTTGGCCTAAGAGACGGCAGCAAGAAGAGTTTTTCCTGTACCTGTTACCTGCCCGAAGTGGGCAATCGCCCCAAATTCGGTGACGTACTCGCTTGGGCAGAATCAAGTGCAGTCGTCTACGCGAACAGTGTCATCGGAGCACGATGCAATCGCAACAGCGGTCCGATTGAGATGCTTTGCTCCATTGCCGGCAAGACCCCATATTTCGGCTTCTTGACCGATGAAGCCCGTCAAGCCACTTGGCATATTGAAATCAAAACCTCTAAGTTACCGACAGCTACTCTTCTCGGTTCAGCTATTGGCATGAAAGTCGGCGCGGAAGTTCCCTACATCACCGGTCTTGACCAGTTCCTGGGGACGTACTTGTCCGAAGCCGTAGACGACTACCTGAAGGACTTCGGCGCTGCAACGGCGTCTAACGGTGCTGTCGGCCTCTACCACGTTGAAAACATCACCCCTGAAGCAAAGAAGCTCGGTAAAAAACTTCTGACCAAAACGGCAAAAACCTTTGTTATCACGGATGAAGTTCTGGCACAAACCAAAGCCAACTATCCCGTCCTTTGGAAAGATCCGGAAGCTCGTCCCCGCTACGCCTTTGTGGGTTGCCCCCATTTGACACTCAACCAGTTACGCGAGTGGGATCTACGGGTTGACACGGCACTGCGCGCCGCAGGAAGAGATAAATTGGAGATTCCGCTCATCCTTTGTGCCTCTCCGCTGGTGATCGATCGTTTAACTCCGGCACAGGTTTCCCGCATGAAGAAAAATGGAATCCACATTAGCTTCCTTTGCGGTGCCATGTACATGATCAACAAAGTGAGCGCCAGTTATCCGTGCATCACCAACTCAAATAAGCTAAGAACCTATTCCACTGCTCGTTTCTACGAAGACGATGAATTGCTGTCGTACGTCGTAACCGGCAAGAAGCCGCAAAAGGCCTGATAGGAGGATTAGATATGTCAAGAACTTTTAAAGGTCGCGTGGTTCTATCCGGGGCTGTTAAGGGCGAAGCTGCCGTCTCTCGTCAAGGCTTCAATACGCTTGCCACTTACTATGCCGGCATGGCGGATCGCAGTCCCCTGTGTCATGACCAGGGCAATCCGGATTTGTACAAGAAGCCCATTGCCGGAAAAATCATCTGCTTGCCTCAGACGATCGGTTCGACCACCGGTGGCATGATCATTCAGTGCGCCGCCAAAATCGGTATCGGCCCCAAGGCCATGCTTTACGCAAAGCATATTGATACGGTAAGCGCTGCAGGCATCCTGCTGGCTGACATCTGGGATAACAACCGGATTGTCTGCGTCGATGAGTTAGGCGACGATTTCTTGAACACCGTTAAAACTGGAGACACCGTGTCTATTGCTGAAGATGGCACTGTAACCGTCGGCTAAATCGGTATTTGTTCGTGGTCGATTGATAAGTCCAATCAAAATGCAGGGTAATGACTACAATCTCGTAAGATACAGCCCAAGTATTAACCCGTTCATTCGGCCACGAACAGCAAGACACCTGAGAGTAACGTTCAGATGATCTCTTTTCTGGCCTTGAAGAGAAGAGAAATTTTTCCTATGCGTCCGCCTTCCTCCAATTGGCTCAAAGAAATTGAAGTCTTCAGGAATCGCGACTCTGACGACTCGTACAACATTCCTATCTATCCGTGGCTTGCCCCTCCCCTTCATCCAAAAATTCGATCCCTGATTGAGCGATGGGGTGTTGAAAAGGAGGTGCCAGCAAACGCTCCTGTTCTCGGACACATCAATGAGCGCGTCGATAAGCTTGTACTTGTTAAGTCCGGTGTGACAGCACGAAATTTCGGTTCAGCTTGTTCTGTTGAACGCCCCTCTGTCGCCTTTTCTGTCCCTGGGCGTCTTGCCTGCGGTAATCTGAATTTCTTTTCTCAGCGTCCTTGCATCGGTAGTTATTACGCTTTAGTACCAAGCATCGTCATCAGCATTCCCCAGTCTCTGCTGTTTAAAGTCTGTGAACAAGACCCGCAGATGCTGTTGTTGTGCGCAACCGAATTTGAACTTATCAATTTATCGGATCGACTTGGCTTTGGCGCTCACTCTCGACTCGGAGTTGAAGACAGATTATTGGCCTATTTTCTAACCTGGTCCGTTGCTTTCGGCCGTGAGGAACTTATTGAAGGAGAGCCTTGGGTTGTTTTTCCAACGCCACTGCGCGGAATTGCGCTGCAAAGCGTCGTCAGTTGTTCGGCCGCAGCCTTGGAAAGAGCGTTGGGCAATCTCAAACAAGATGGACACTATGTAACCGATAACGATTCAGCTCGCATTCGTCTTTCCGTGCTGGAACCTATCCACAAATGGATTCGTAATAACGAAGAAAAATCCAGCAACTGGCGTCGCCATCGTTTGCATCAAATTCTGCACGAAACTCAACCTTCAAAATAAAGCAACTCGCCCCAGATCAGTAACCTCTCTGGCAATCGCAAGGTCTCTGCACTCATATAACCACTTCAACGACCAGACCTTGTGATTGACAATTGTGACGGATACTCAGTTGTTGAGTCTGTTTCCTCACCTCCAAAAAACAGAATTGCCGCTTTCCGCAAACGCGACCTGACTGTTTCTCAGTTATTGACACCGAATGTTTTGTGTCTTCTTCTGAAGAATCTCTGCCACCTCGCCCACATCGCAGCAACAGCATTTCAGAGCTCTGGCTTTTTCTCATTTCGGTGTTGCCAAAAAACAACTAACACCTTCTTCAAGTTATTGAAGAACGTTGTTTCGGAACAGATTTTTCGAGAAAAAACCCTAACTCCACCTCACTTAGAGAAAGCGACTGATCTAAGTAATTACCCAACTTTGATTGGCGTCTATTCTGCAAAACAAAACATCTACTCCTTTTTCATCTGTATTTACGAGTTTCTACACCCTTCTGCTTAGGTCGAACTAATTCTTGCAAAGTGACACGATAAGTCGCGAGAGAGGCGCCCAAAGCCAATACAACAGGGACGCGAAGCCCGTCTTCACGTCCTACTTCAAAGCTAAGCGCAATAAAAAAACTCTCGTTTAACAGCTCTCCCAAGATGAACTCATCCTGGCTCGGTTTGCTGTTTAAAACAGTCTGAAGGAGAAAACTTATGACCAATTTCTCGAACATTTCTGAATCTCCGGTCCAATTCACGCGCCGCAACCTGTTTAAGAGCGCAGCTGCCGGTGCAGCAACGATGGCGACCGCAGGTCTTTCTGTTGCGCAAGCAGCTCCTAAGAAAGAAGGCACCTATGCAAACAATGGCGCCCCGGAAGCTCTGCGCATTCGCAACGATCGCATTTCGGATGAAAACAAGAAGACGCTGATGGCTCTTCCCTGCAAGTACGTTCCGGTTGCGGTGAAGTTCTACGCGGTTAAGCCTGAAAACTTTGGTTTGAAGTACAAGCACACGGACAAGCGGATGTCTCTGTGCCAGTTCGTGAGCTACGCACAAAAGACGCACTCCTCCTTCTACATTGACAAGACCAATGAAGACTGCATGGGTCGCACGGTGCTCGGCATGGTCCAAGAACCCCCGCTTGGCGCCTCCGGTCAGGCTGGTTTCGATTTCGGTGTGTTCCGCAACCAGGACGCCAACTCCCGCCTGTATTACAACATTCCGATCGCCATTCGCGACACGATCAACTATGTGATCTTCTCCCCGATTGATCAGTGCGAATTCAACCCCGACGTTGTTGTTTTCGTTGGCGACTCCGACATGGCCGACATCGTCATGCGCGCCACAAGCTACATCTCCGGCGATCTGTGGGAAAGCAAGAGCTCCAGCGTTCTGTCCTGTGCCTGGACCTACATGTATACCTGGCTGTCCGGCAAGGTTAACCATTGCCAGACCGGCATGCACCACGGCATGGGCCGCCGCAAGGTCTACCCGAAGGGTCTCCATATCGTTTCCGTTCCCTATCAGAAACTCGACGAAGTTTGCCTCGCCTTGCGTCAGATGGATTGGCAGCTCATCAGCTTCCGTCCGAACGACAAGGACCAGGACGAACTGCGCCGTCGTATGCGCAACTGGAATGCTTTGTCCAAGCAGATCAACGAAAGCTACAGCTTCGCTCTGCCTGAAAACAAGGTCCAAAAGTAATCCTTCCGACTGAGCAAGACAGCTCCTGCAAAAGGGAGCTGTCTTTATCGGAATTGAACCATTTGGAGACTCACAATGAAAAAAACATTGATCGCACTCGGCGTTCTTGCAGCTCTGCCTTCACTGGCTCTCAGCGCAGAAGTCTCGATCTACGGTAAGGTTGACGTCGGTCTGGCATTCGTTAACGTCGACCCGGGCGTAGACGGGCAGGATTCCTGGTCCAACCTGAGCATGCAAAGCGGCCAGACCGCCGGTAGCCGTGTTGGCATGACTGGCTTCGAAGAACTTGGCAACGGCCATAAAGTTGGTTTCATCTTGGAAAACGGCTTTAATGTCGACAATGGCGCCATGGGGCAGGGCGGCAAGATTTTTGGTCGTCAGGCACTTCTTTACTTAGACGGTCCATACGGCAATATCAAATTCGGCAAGATGGGTGCGTTGACGTCCGGCTATCCGTCCACCGGCTTGTTTGGCGGCAATATGTCTCCGTTTGCTGTTGGTTTGGGTGAAGTTGCTGGTCACCGTTACCTGTACAGCTCGGAAGACCTCCTTCCGTTGGACAACACCATCACCTACGCCTCTCCCTCGTGGGCTGGTTGGCAGTTCATGCTGCAGTACTCTATGGGCATGAATATGGCTCAGGCTAGCGATACAGTCGAAAACGAATCCAGCGTCGACCGCTACATGGCTGCCGCAATCCGTTTTGACAATAAGAACACGGAATTTAACTTTGTTGTGGACAGCACCAACTATCGGTCATACGGTGACTGGGGCAAAGCAACGCCTTACGATAACCCTGATGACGATGGTCTGCGCTTTACCGTTGGCGTTCGCCATGGTCTTGGGTTCATGACCCTATACGCCGGTGGGCAATACTTTAAGAACTCGCGTAGTTTTGCTCAAGAAGCCAACCAGTTTTATCGCGCAATCGGTTCACACAACAATCCTTATGCCGAGGGCACTGCTGCTGGCGACACAACTCCCTTCCTGAGCAACCGCTATGCTAAGGATGGTTGGGCACTCAACCTCGGTTTGGACTATCCGGCTCTTGGTGGTACCTGGAAAGCTCAGGCAGGTTATATGGATGCTGAATTCTCCGACGACAGCAGCCTGAAGATGAAGCGCTGGTTTATCTCGGCTGGTTACTGGTATGACTTCAGCAAGCGTACGACTTTGTACTCTGGCATCAGTTTCATCCAGGATAAGCTGGAAGGTAACGGTGGCTCAAATCTCAACTACGACCAATTTGATGATGCTAATGCCATTACCGCCAGCTTGGGTATTGTTCACAACTTCTAATCCAGTGTGGCAAGCGACAGAGGTTTTCGTTCTCCTCTAAGACCGCTGAGCTCGCCTGAAACGAGAAAGCCGTAAGGCTTTCTCGTTCTTACGGCTTTTTCAGTATGAAAAAAACGTGAAGAGTCTGCTTTTTCTCTGTTGCTTTTTAGTTGGCTCGAGTCAGCAATTTGGTAGCGCTTGTGCAAGTAACGCGATGAAAGGCCTGTGATATGTCTGAATCCGAAAACCGTCCTGAAGAAATAACAACTGTGCAACCCAAACCCTACGACTACAAAGACTTGTCGCAGGAAGCACCGCTTACAATCGATCCAAAGGAAAACGATTACACGGAAGAGGCCGACAAACTTGACCCCGTGTATACGTTGAAATTCACCGAACCCGACCTGATGCTCATCTGCAATGCTCTGGCCGGACAAATTGCAGGCAGTTGGCAGTTCTCTCCCAAAGACACCATTGACGATGACATTCGCAGTGCCTATCAAACGTTGCAGTTTTTGAAACTGCTCAATGCCAAATTGCCCGAAGACAAGCGTATGGGGTGCATTGTGGAATCGCTTCTGCCTTTTTCCGGAGGCGATGTCTACATGGATGCCGCTTACCGCTTACAAACTAAGGAAATGGGCGCTGTTATCACAATTGCCGGCTTTGATTTCACAACCGGCAATGTATGCTTCCGTCTTTTTGATCCGGTTAAATATCCGAACGCAAGATCAATTCGAGACTGTCTTGGCGACAAAGTTCCTTTGTCTGCCATTGAAGGAATTGAAGAAGTTTCCTGCCTTACGGAAAAAGAAAAGGAAGCGTTTGCCTTGGGAATTCGCAACGCTTGGGAAAACTTCTATTAAAAACTTTCATTCGCTATTTATTTCACTATTCACCCAGTTTATTTCGGGTAAGCCCTTAAAACGCATGTATCTTTAACGGGTAGATCCAAAACAAACTGAAAATTAACCTTTCCCTCGTAGGAAAAGGAACTTTCAGATCCGCCCGAAGGAAACGAATACAAAGCTTTTCTCCCGGATCTGATTTAAAAAAATATGGAGATAAAGATGAGCAATAATCTTTCTCGTCGTGGCTTCCTCGGTTCTCTGGCTGCTGTTGGTGCTGCCGGTGTTGTATCTGTCCCGGCTCTCGCACAGACTGTAAAAGCTCCCGCCAAGTGGGACAAAACGGTCGACTTCTTGATTGTAGGCACAGGTTTTGCCGGGTTGGGAGCTGCCATTGAAGCTCACGAACAGGGCATTAAGAACATTCTCGTCATCGACAAAATGCCGTCCTACGGCGGCAACTCCATCATCAACGGCGGCGCCGTTGCTGCTGCCGGTACCGACATGCAGAAAGCAGCCGGCATCAAGGACAATCCTGATCTGCTCTTTAAGGACATCATGAAGGCAGGCGGCGGTCTGGCACATCCAGAACTCGCTCGTCATATCGCAGACAGCTGTGTTGAAAATTATGAATGGCTCAAAAAAGTCGGTGTGAAATTTAAAGCCGTGACCTTCCATGGCGGTCACTCCGTGCCTCGTAGCCATGCCGTAACCAATAACTCCGGTTCCGGCTTCATCAACCCGATGTACAAAAAGTGCCAGGAATACGGCATCCCTGTGCAGTTGCGCACGATCGTTGATGATCTCGTTGTCGACGACAACGGTGCAGTGCTCGGCGTCAAAGTTCGCGAAAACTATCGTTTCGGCCGAGAAAAATCCGGCAAGGTTGCCTACTACCGCGCTACCAAGGGTGTTCTGCTCGCTGCCGGCGGCTTCAGCCAGAACGTCCAGATGCGTATGGAACACGATCCGCGTCTGAACGAAAAGTTCGGCTCCACCAACCATCCGGGTGCTACGGGCGAAGCTCTGCAGGCTGCTCAAATGATCGGCGCCAACACGATTCAGATGGACTGGATCCAGCTCGGCCCGTGGACCAGCCCTGATGAAAATGGCTTCGGTCTGGCTCCGCTTTTTGTTGAACCCGCTGTCGGTTACGGTCTGATGATTGACCCGGCCACGGGAAAGCGCTTCATTCAGGAAACCGGCAACCGTAAGGTCCGTGCTGACGCTATTGTTGCCATCGGCCATCCGACCCTGATCTATGTAAGCGAAAAGAACGCCCAGAACAAAATCATCGGCAAGAACATGACTCCTGAACTGTTCGATCGCGCCGTCAAGAGTGGCGTTGTGAAGAAGGTTGCCAACCTGAAGGAACTTGCTGATACGTACAAGGTTCCGTACGATGAATTGAAGAAGACCAACGAGAAGTTCGACAGCTACATCAAAGCTCAGAAGGATCCGGACTTCAATTGCATGATGTTTAAGGATGCCGTTCCCAACGGTGACGGTCCTTATTACGTCTGCCGCCTGTGGCCGCGCGTGCACCACTGCATGGGTGGCTTGGTGATTAACAACAAAGCTCAGGTTGAAAACGCCCGCGGCCAGGTGATTCCGGGCCTCTACGCCGCAGGTGAAATCACCGGCGGCGTGCACGGTATGGTACGTCTCGGCACCGTTGCGGTGGCCGACTGCATCATCTTCGGTCGTACCGCTGCCCGTACAGCTGCCGGCAAGTAATTTAGGCTTCTCCCAGAGGGTCGATCGTCTTTCGGCCCTCCAATCTCCTAGAAGAGTGCTCTCTGAGACCCGGCGCATCAGTGCCGGGTCAGGGAGGACTTGTTTTCCCCAACAAAAAGAACCAAAGTATCAGGAGCTCACAATGTCTTTTTCGAAGACACTTTTGGTTTCGCTCGGTCTGGCTTCTTTGATCGCCTGCGGCACGGTTAGCGCAGCGGAAAAGTTCGGCGCGGACCGCCATGTCGCCCGCGGTGTTTCTTGCCAAATGTGCCACGGCCCCGATATGAAAAATCCTCAGTACCCGGATGAAAATACCTGCATCAAGTGCCATCCGAAAGCAACTGTGGCCAAGAAGACTGAAAAGCTTCAGCCCAACCCGCATGCCGCTCCGCACAACGGTGACTGCACGCTGTGCCATATGCAGCACGAACCTACAGTGAACTACTGCGAACAGTGCCACAAGTTCAATTTCCCGAAGGTGCCTTAATCATCTTCCGAATTCCGATTGTCCTCTCCTCTCTCCTCAATCGGAATTCGATCAGTCTCTCCTCAAAAAAAATCCCGGCTGCCGAGTCGTTCGTCGAAGCGAAAGGCTGACAGGCCGGGACTTTTTTTCTCAGATTGCTTTAGAAGCGGTGATTAAGCCCCAGGAAGAACATGTGGTTACCCAAACCGCTTTCTTCCTTGGCAATATCGGGAGGCAACGTGGAGCTGCCGCCGCCCGCCAGAGCAAAGCTGGCGTTTTCCTGGTTGTAAACGCCAAATGCCCCGGTGTAAATGAAGGTGCGCTTGCTCAAGGGATAGTCATAACGCACACCCCAGCTCACGCCGTCGGCGTGTTCAACCGACGTGTTGTGAAGGTAGCCACCCGTGACAATGAACTTGCCGACCCCCACCGGCATTGACACGCCAAGCGCCGTCGTCCACAAGTTCGGCGCCATCTCATCCTTGGATTCGCGGAACACGAAGTTCATGTGAAGTTTGGCAGGGCCGAAATCGTAGGCCGCCGACAAAGAACCGAACCATACGTTTTCAAAGGTGTAGTCACCCACCATCGGGTTGTCCCACAGCGCCAGGCTGATGTTGCCCGAGAAAGCACCTCTTACGTAGCGTGCTGCGGCGTTGTAGAAATTACCGCGACTGTTGGACTGATCAATGGTCCCGTCGAGCTCCTCCATTTTCTGCTCGCCGAACGCCGCCATGAACGTCCCCGTGAAACCGGAGAAATTCGGCGTGGAGTAAACGATGGAGTTGTCCATGCGGGTCGTGGCCAAACGTGCCCCGGTAACGTACGGATTCTTGCCGGGCAAACCGATGCCGTTGGTCGACACAATGCCGGGGATACCGAAGGCGCCAATGGCGCTGCCCAGACTCTGTCCGGCCGCTTCGTTCATCGGCAAAGACATGAAGTGCGGCGTGTACTGTCGACCGAAACTGATCGAACCGAATTCGCCACGCACACCCACCACGGTTTCGCGCTCAAACATCCAATTGACATCGGGAGTGCCGGAACTCGTGCCCTGATCCGTCAGAATACCCATTTCCAAACGCATGAATGCTTCGGTCGGTCCGTTGATCTTTTCCGTTGCGGAAAACGTCACGCGGCTGCCGCCGGCGCCGCCACCCGACGACAAACGCACCGTATTCTGATCGCCGGCCGTGTACGACTCGATATAGGTATCGATCTGACCGCTAATCTGAACGTTGGCAGCCACCGCTGCCTGAGACAAGCCAAAAACGCAGGTGCCGACAACACCCGCCGCTTTTACGGAAGACAACAATTTGTTTTCCACAAAAAAATCCTTTCTGTTATTTTTCCCACGCCGTTATTCGGAGTGCGACTTGCGGCATCTGAACAGACGGCACCGATTTTTCTTCGTTCAAAATTTGCCCTTCCGGTAGCCATACGGGCACAAAAAACCCGACAACCGTCATTGGCGATCTGTCGGGATCTTCTCACCCTGCTTTAGCCTCGCATCAATCGAGCCAACAGGCACCCAGAAAGATAGGTGTTAACCCTTCTTCGGGATTCTACTAATCTTTCTTAAGAAAGCGAGCGAAAAGATCAAGAAAATTCTTTCAGCGTGGTTTTTGTCTCTCGGCAGGTTCCGCAAAGCGATCGAACCGATTGGGGAAGGAAGCACTCGGTAGCAACAAAAGTACGAGCACTGCAAGCCAGCCCAGATAGGGAATCGCCAGAAGCCACAGCCACCAGCCTGAAAAATTGGCGTCATGCAAACGTCGTACAGCCAAACGTTTTATTGGCACTAGAGCAGCCAATAGTGCGACCAAAAAAACATTCATCCAAAACAGCACAAAGCTCGAATCGGGCTGTATCTGCAACCGATAAGCCGTTTCAAACGGCACGACAAACAATACGGCCAAAAAGAAAAGATGCGCCAGCAGAGCACACCAAAAAGCCGCCCTCGAGAGGCGGCCCAAACGCGTAAGGTCGAAAAAGTGCACGTCTCGCAACAACTGCGTTAGGTGCACTTTTTCTGACAAACCTATCCTCATCCGTTGAGTTTCTTGGTAAGGATTTCGTTGACCTGCTTGGGGTTGGCCTTACCGCGCGTAGCCTTCATCGCCTGACCCACAAGCGCGTTGAAGGCCTTCTGCTTTCCAGCCTTGAACTCTTCGACCATCTTGGCATTGTTAGCGAGCACTTCGTCAATCACCGCCTCAATAGCCGAGCTGTCGGAAATCTGCTTCAGCCCCTCTTTTTCGATGAGTTCGTCAACCGTTTCCGCCGCACCTTCCCAAATGAGCGAGAAAATGCGCTTGGCTCCCTTTCCATTGATCGTACCGTCCGCTAACCGCTTGAGAATGTCGGCAAGCTTGGCGGCCGTCACAGGCGCCTGGGCATATGTCATACCTTCCTGAGCGTTTACGTTGGCAGCCACTTCCCCCATCACCCAGTTGGCAGCGATTTTCTTGTCGGGCGCCACGGCGCTCAACGCACAGAAGTAGTCGGCAACGTCCTTGCTAGCCGTCAAAACGGCTGCGTCATACTCGCTCAAACCCATGTCACGCACGAAGCGTTCGCGCATGGCGTCGGGCAACTCGGGCATTTCGCTGCGGATGCGAGCCATATCTTCGGGCGTCAGCACACACGGTAGCAAATCGGGATCCGGGAAATAGCGGTAGTCCATGGAGTCTTCCTTGGTACGCATTTCGCGGGTTTCTCCCGTATCCGGATCGTACAGACGCGTAGCTTGCACCACCTTGCCACCGCTTTCGATCAATTCGATCTGGCGGGCGACTTCGTAATCAATGGCTTCCTGCAGGAACTTGAAGGAATTGAGATTCTTGATTTCGCAGCGCGTGCCGAATTCGGTACTACCCAGCGGGCGCACGGAAACGTTGGCGTCACAGCGGAAATTGCCTTCCTGCATATTGCCACGAGAAATACCAAGCCAGACAACCAGCGCGTGTAGCGCTTTGGCGTAACCAACGGCTTCGGCCGAGCTACGCAACTCCGGTTCGGTCACGATTTCAAGTAGCGGCGTACCGGCTCGGTTCAAGTCCATGCCGGATTTGTAGGCCACGACACCGTGGTTACTCTTGCCGGCATCCTCTTCCAGATGAGCTCGCGTGAGATTGATCGTCTTCACATAAGGTTCGCCCGACTTGGGTTCCACACGGAAGGTCACCTTGCCGCCCTTCACAATCGGATGCTCAAACTGGCTGATCTGGTAGCCCTTGGGCAAATCGGGGTAAAAATAGTTCTTACGATCGAAGACGGAACGTTCGGCCACCTCTGCACCGATGGCAAAACCAAACTTGGCTCCGCGCTCTACTGCACCGCGGTTCAAAACGGGCAAAGCACCCGGCAGCGCCAAATCAATGTAGCAAGCCTGTGTGTTGGCCTCAGCTCCGAAATGCGTGCTGGCACCGGAAAAAATCTTCGAATCCGTGGAGAGCTGAACATGCGTCTCCAAACCGATCACAACTTCCCATTGCATGATGTCTCTCGAGCTCCTCGATTAAAAACCTTCGGGGTGACGCAGATGCCAGTCGGTCGCCTGCTGCCAGGCGTGCGCGATGCCAAGCATCTTGGCCTCGTTGAAGCGGGCGCAGGTAATCTGCACGCCGATCGGACGCCCGTTGCTGTGAATGCCGCAAGGCATACTCATGCAGGGAAGACCGGCAAGCGACATCGGAACGGTATAAAGGTCGCTGAGATAGGCCGACACCGGGTCCTTCTTGGAGCCAAAGTCGTAGGCCGTCGATGTGGTCACAGGACTGATGATTGCATCGACCTTTTGGAATGCCTGATCGAATTCCTGCGCAATCAGGCGACGCACTTTCTGAGCCTTGATGTAATAAGCATCGTAGTAGCCGTGGGAAAGCACATAAGTGCCGATCAAAATACGACGCTTGGGTTCGTCACCGAAGCCCTCGTCGCGGCTTCTCTTGATCATGTCCTGAATGCCGTCGTAGTCCTTGGCACGGTAGCCGTAGCGCACGCCGTCGAAGCGAGACAGGTTGGAACTGGCTTCAGCACAGGCCACAACGTAATACACGGAAACGCCCAGATCGGCCGTCGGCAATTCAATGTCGACAATTTCGGCTCCTTGCGAGCGGTAGGTGTCGACCACTGCTTCAATGGCCTTGGCACACTCGGCATCAAGTTTGTCGGCAAACCAAGCGCGCGGCACACCGATCTTGAGGCCCTTGACACCCTTGGCAAGGTCGCGCGTGAAGTCTTCTGCAGGCATGTTTTCGCTCGTGGAATCCCACGGTTCGTAACCCACCATGTCACCCAGTACCCAAGCAATGTCTTCGGCGGTGTGCGCCATGAGGCCGGCCGTATCCAGAGACGAAGCAAAGGCAATCATGCCGAGTCGGCTCGGGCGACCGTAGGTGGGCTTCAAGCCCGTCACGCCGCAAAAGGCAGCCGGTTCGCGAATGGAACCGCCCGTGTCGGTCGCCGTCGCAATCGGAGCCAGACCCGCTGCCACGCAAGCGGACGAACCGCCGGAGCTACCTCCCGGAACCGCATTGGCGTTCCAGGGATTGAACACCTTACCGTAGGCAGAGTTTTCATTGGCCGAGCCCATTGCAAATTCGTCGCAATTGAGTTTGCCGAGCGTCACCATGCCGGCAGCATCAAGCTTTTTGACCACAGCCGCATCAAACGGACTCATGTAGCCTTCAAGCATGCGGCTTGCGGCAGTTGACGCCCACTTGCGCGTCACAAAAATGTCCTTGTGCGCAATAGGAATGCCGGTCAGGCGAGTAGCCGTGCCTTCAGCTATGCGCTTGTCGGCTTCACGCGCCTGCTCAAGCGTCACTTCGGGGCGAACATCCAAAAAGCAGTTCAGTTCTTTGTGCGCTTCAATACGGGCAAGATAGTCCTGTGCCAGTTCGACGGCGCTCACTTCGCGCGCGGCGAGTGCACGGGAAAGTTCCGCTACGGTGCGAAAAGTTGTCGATTGCATTCTTCTGGAATCCTTCTTTTACTCGATAACCTGCGGCACGAGGAACAGACCTTCAAATTCTTCCGGAGCGTTCTTCATGTTTTCTTCGCGGTTGTTGCCGAAGACCACCTTGTCTTCGCGCAAACGTTGCACACCGTCGTGCGGATGCATCATCGGCTCGACCCCTTCCGTGTCGACAGCCTGAATCCGTTCGATCATCTTGAAAATATCGTTCAATTCGGCCTGCATGCGCTGAGCGGCTTCTTCGTTGATGCCAACGTGCGCAAGCTCCGCAATACGATAGACATCGTCCAAACCAAGGGACATACCAGTGCTTCCTTCTTAGAGGGCGGAAAAAATTTTCAGCAAATGTAGAAATTTACCGCTTTTTCAATGCTTTTTGTCATCCTGCACGCAAAGAACAGCAACAAAATTACCTCCGGCATGTCGACTCGTTCCCTGAGGACAACGCACCGAGTGAGCTATAGTTGATCAATTGACTTCTTTCCGAGCCTTTTACGTTTGCGCTGATTCATGTCCAAGTCGAAGCTTTTCTTGCAAAGCCTCACGCTTTTCGCACTGGTACTCTCGGCCGGTTGTTCGTCGTCGAGCCCAAACGGCTACTATGAAAACGACGGACCGCCCGGACTTTTCCAAAAGAAAATTCTTCCCTGGGGCGGCAGTGAGGTAAAGCTCAAAGTCGAGCAGCCCAACAAATGGGCCAATCGTCCATACACCGTCATGGGCAAGCGTTACTACCCCGTCACGGGTGACAAAGCGATGAATCAAGTCGGCACGGCAAGCTGGTATGGCAAGCAGTTCCACGGTAAGAAGACGGCCATCGGCGAAATCTACGACATGCACGCCATGACGGCAGCCCACCCCACGATGGAGTTACCCAGTTTTGCCAAGGTCACCAATCTGGAAAACGGTCGCTCGGTGATTGTGCGCGTCAATGACCGAGGCCCCTTCCTGCACGGTCGCATCATTGATTTGAGTTACGCTGCGGCAGTCAAGCTCGGCTATCAAAAGCAGGGTACAGCCCGCGTACGAGTCGAGCGCATCACGCGTCGAGATATCGCCGCCGGCAGAATTCCCTCCACCACGGCAGACAATGCCGTGATCGTTGCCTCTAGCGCCCGAAAGAACACATCAGTTCCGTCTCAGACTCGTACGGCTTCGGCCGCACAACGGCAAACACAACCAAAGAGCACCGTGCGGCAAACGCAAACCTATCAAGCGGCTCCCGAACCTGCACCCGAAACGGCACCTGCGCCTGTGACTCAGTCCCAAGCCGTGGCTGCCAACGAGGGAGCTCGCATCAGTGATACGGCTGCGAAGCACTCCAAATACGACGAACAGGTGTACGTAACACTTTCCATTCCGGTCGAAAACGCCGAAATGTCCTCCGAACAACAGGCGCCGGCTCAGAATGACGCAATGGGAGCCCTGATTGCTCAGCAGGAAACGGCGCCCGCTCAAGCACCTGCCGAAGTGTTGCCCGCCGCTATTCCCGCAGCCTCAAGCGGCTCCTGGTCCGTGCAGATCGGCGCTTACGGCGTTCAGGAAAATGCCAAACAAGCTGCCGCTCACGCTGAAATGATGCTGGCTTCGGTTCAAAACGCACAGGTTCGTGTGGTCGACACCGGCAAAGTATGGAAGGTTTTGTCGGGCAATTTCTCGTCCAAGGACGAAGCCAGTCAGTTTGCCCGAACCGTCACGCAGGCACTCGGATCACCGGCCTTTGCCGTGGCGCAATAAGAAAGGAACAAACATGAGACGCGACCTTGTGGTTCAAGTCATCGTGCAGTACGACGATTTCTGGGAAAATTTTGCTACGCCCTTTGAGGCGGAAAGTTTCATCAACAGCAATCTTGACGAACTTGACCTTCCTGTCATGGTGCGCCTGGAGGACATGAAGGGAAACGTCAAGTGGTATTACGACCTGGTGGAAGACGAAGGCGGCGTCTACCGTCTTGTCGATCGCGACTGCGAATCAACGCATCTCATTCGAGTAGGATCCAACTGAAACGGGACGCTTGTGCGTCCCGCATACTCTCGATGTCGATTTACGCCGATCAGCTCAAGAAGAAGCGACAGGCCGGATTGTCTGTTTCGTCCCAATAGCGATAACCGAGCGTCTTTAGAAACTGCTCAAAAAGTTCGTTGTCTTGCGGTGGAACCTGGATACCGGCAAAAACTCGCCCGAAGTCAGCACCGTTATTGCGATAGTGGAACAAGGAAATGTTCCATTGCGGAGCCAGAGAGGTCAGGAACTTCATCAACGCACCCGGACGTTCCGGAAATTCAAAGCGATAGAGCTTTTCGTTGACAGCCAGTTTGCTGTGCCCTCCCACCATGTGGCGCAAATGCAGTTTGGCCAGTTCGTCATGCGAGAGATTAAGCGCCGGGAATCCTTCGGTTTTGAGCGCCTTTTCGATTTCTTCCACATCGTTGGCATTGGTGGTCTGCACACCCACGAAAATGTAGGCGTCCGTGTTGTCACTCATGCGGTAGTTGAATTCCGTCACAGCTCGGTTGCCGAGCAAACCGCACAAGCGGCGGAAGGAACCGCGCTCTTCGGGAATCGTCACGGCAAACACAGCTTCTCGGTCTTCGCCGAATTCGGCGCGCTCGCACACAAAACGCAAACGATCGAAATTCATGTTGGCGCCGGACGTGATTGCCACCAAAGTCTTGTTCGTCACACCTTCTTTGCGTGCCCAGGCCTTCAGGCCGGCAAGCGACAACGCTCCCGAAGGCTCCACAATTGAGCGTGTGTCTTCAAAAACATCCTTAATGGCCGCACAAATCTCGTCGCTGTTAACCAGTACGATGCCATCGAGATTTTCACGACAAAGACGAAGCGTTTCATCGCCCACGCGTTTGACAGCCGTACCGTCGCTAAAGAGTCCCACGTCGTCAAGGGCAACGTTCTCACCGGCATCAAACGAACGCTTCATGGCGTCAGAATCGACCGTTTCCACGCCAAACACCTTGATTTCCGGATAAATGGCCTTGATGTAGGTCGCCACGCCGGCCGCAAGGCCGCCGCCTCCGATCTGCACGAAAATCGCATCAGGACGCGTTCCGTCGGAAGGTTGGTACTGGCGCAGGATTTCCATACCGATCGTTCCCTGGCCCGCAATCACGTACGGATCATCGAACGGATGCACGAAGGTGAGCCCCTCTTCGGCCTGCATCTTGACAGCATGAGCGGCCGCATCCGAAAAACTCTCACCCACAAGCACCACTTCTCCGCCCAAATTTCGAACGGCCTCCACCTTGAGCGCTGGCGCCGTCACCGGCATCACGATCACCGCGCGGCACCCCAATCGCCGCGCCGCCAAAGCCACCCCCTGCGCATGATTGCCGGCGGAGGCACAAATCACGCCGCGGGCGCGCTCTTCGGCACTCAAATGCACCATCTTGTTGAAGGCGCCGCGAAGTTTGAAGGAGAACACCGGCTGGGTGTCCTCGCGCTTTAAAAGAACTTTGTTACCGATTCTCAATGAAAGCCGTTTGGCTTCGTCAAGCGGCGTTTCGCGCGCCACATCGTAGACGCGAGCCGTGAGGATTTTGCGCAAATAATCTTGGCGATCCAATTCAGTCTGTGTCATGCCTATCCCTGTTTTTCGTTTGTTCTTATGCGCTTCTGACAAAGCGTCCCTCAATATACGACTGTTTTTCGTTTTTTGCCGCACCGCACCGTTCGGCTTTTTGCTCGAAACCACCTCTCTTGCCGCAACCGTTTGTTTCGTTACCTAATCACTCTTCTTTATCGAGCAATCGACATCAGCCCTATACAATGGGAGGGTTCGTTATCTTTTTCTGCACCCTTTGTCAGACAGCCGTACCCCGAAATAATTCCGGCCGCCTGCTAAAGGCTCCCCGAGAACAGCCTCATGCAAAACGAAAACAGCGCAGCAAACGTCGACGTCACTGCCGACGCCGCCAAGCGCATCCGTGAAATTCCGTACAACTACACCTCATTTTCCGACCGAGAAATCGTCTGGCGCCTGCTGGGTAAGGAAGCCGCCGGCATTCTTGACGAACTGCGCAATGAACGTCGCACAGGGCGCAGTGCCCGTATGCTTTTTGAGGTGTTAGGCGACATCTGGGTCGTCAACCGTAACCCGTATCTGCAGGAAGATCTCCTAAAAAACCCCTCCCGTCGCAAGCTGCTCATCGAAGCTCTGGAACACCGTCTACGAGAAATGGACAAACGCCGCAATCCGGCCGCTGCCGAACGCGACGTCAAGGTACAAAAGCTAATGGCAGCCGCCTACAAAGCAGTGCGCAAATTTGAATCAAGCTTCGAACGTACCAAAGCGCTCCGCGCTCGTTTCAAACGCGCGCTCAAAAACTGCACGGCGGCCGACAACATTCGTTTTGACCCGTTCATGCGTGCCGCGCATGTCACCGACGCCACGGACTTGCGTATCGAATATCCGTTTGTGGTGATCACCCCCGACAGCGAAAGAGAAATTCCATCGCTGGTACGCACCTGCATTCAGCTCGGCCTGGTGATCATTCCGCGCGGCGGCGGCACCGGATACACAGGAGGTGCCGTGCCGATGACTGAGATGAGTGCGGTGATCAATACAGAAAAGCTCGATTCGATCAGCCGTGCACATCAGGTTCACCTGCCCGAATGCAACCTGGGACTTGTGCCCGTGATCGACACGGGCAGCGGCGCGGTAACTCGGCGCGTAACAGAAGCCGCCGCGCTTGACGATTACATTTTCTCCGTAGACCCGGCCAGTGCAGACAGCTCCACCGTCGGCGGCAATATCGCCGAAAATTCCGGCGGCAAAAAGGCGGTGCTCTGGGGCACAGCCGTTGACAACATCGCCAGTTACCGCATGGTTACGGCCGACGGCAACTGGATGGAAGTCGAGCGACTCGAACACACCTGCAGCAAAATTTCGCCCGAAGCCGACATCCGCTGGCGCATCACCGTCAAGGACGGCCGCACGGCCGACCCCGAAAAAGCTCGCGTGCTGAGCACCCGCGAACTCGTCACGCCCGGCAGCATTTACCGCCGCAAAGGTCTCGGCAAAGACGTCACCAACAAATTCCTAGGCGGCCTGCCTGCGGTTCAAAAAGAAGGCACCGACGGCATCATCACCTCGGCGCGCTGGATTCTGCACAAAATGCCGCCTTTGACCTACACGGTCTGCCTGGAGTTCTTCGGCGCGGCAACGCTGGCCGGTAAAGCCATTCTGGAAATTTCCAATCTCCTCGGCAATGGCTACAAGGGCTGCATGCTTGCCGGACTCGAACATCTCGACGACCGCTACCTGAAGGCAGTCAACTATCCGGTCAAGAGCAAACGTGGCGATTATCCCAAGATGGTGATCGTGGGAGACATCGTCGGCAACGACAAAACCGCGCTTGAAGAAGCCGTCGGTCGAGTGATTGACCTTTGCACCAAAGTCAACGGCGAAGGTTTTATCGCCAAGACGCCTGAGGCGCGCTTTGCCTTCTGGCATGAACGCAGCAAAACAGCAGCCATCAGTGCGCACACCAACGCCTTCAAGCTCAACGAAGACGTGGTGATTCCGCTCGACAAAATCGGTGAATACACGCTCGGCTGTGAAACGTTCAACATCGAGTGCTCGATTGACAACAAGCTCGAAATGCTTGATGCACTCGAAGGCTATCTGCGCGGTTACATTTCGCTTGGAAAGCCGACACTTACCGCCGGCGTTCCCAAAGAGCTGCTTTTGGATGCGACCGTTCCCCAGGCCCTCAAGCTCATTGAGGCCGTACGTTCGCGCTGGAGCTTTTTGCGTCACCATTTTGACGCCAAAGTCAGTGAAAACGCCGAAACACTGATCAATTTGGGCATTACGTTGCCGGCAGCCGTCCTTCGCAAATATCGCAACAAAACGGTCTTTGATCTTATCTACGACCGAACGGTGCGCGTGTCCTGGAAAAAGGAGGTGCGTGCCGAGCTCTTTAAGATTTTTCCGGGCGACGCTTTTGAAAAAGTTCGTACCGAAATTGACGTCATTCATGCCCGCGTTCTGCGAGGCCGCGTTTTCATCGCTTTGCATATGCACGCCGGCGACGGTAACGTACACACCAACGTGCCGCTTAACTCCGACAACCAGCGCATGATGCAAAAGGGCGTTGAAGCCGTTCATCGCGTTATGGCTCTGGCCAAATCCTTGGGCGGCGTCATCAGCGGAGAGCACGGCATCGGACTCACCAAGATCGAATTTTTAGACGCCGAAAAACTGGAACTCTATACCGAGTACGTGCATCAAATGGACCCGCAGCGGCACTTTAACCGCGGCAAATTGTCCAAAGACATTGATCTGCGAATGCTCTACACACCGAGTTTTAATCTGCTCGGTGCCGAGTCGCTCATCATGCAACAAACTCAAGTCAAAGAGATCAGCGACGCCATTAAGAACTGCCTGCGCTGCGGCAAATGCAAATCAAAGTGTACGACGCACGTACCGCGCGCGAGTCTTCTTTTCTCGCCGCGCAACAAAATCATTGCCACCAGTCTTCTGATCGAAGCGATTCTCTACGAAAGCCAGACGCGCCGCGGCTTGTCTGACCTGCATCTAGAAGCGCTCGAAGATTTGGCAGACCACTGTACGCTGTGCATGAAGTGCCGCACACCCTGCCCCGTTAAGATCAATTTCGGCGAGGTGACGATTTTGCTGCGCGCCTTGTTGGAGCGCTCGGGCAAGGCTTCCATGCCGATGGCCAAGCGTGCCGGCATGAAGTTTCTGGAATTCAGCAACCCCCGAACGGTAGAGTGGGCTCGCAAGGGACTTGTCAACGTCGGTTTCAAGGCCGAACGCATGGCGCACGACATATTTGCTGCCGCAGCACGTTCGCAACTGAGTCATCCGACGCACACAATCGGCAGACCCGGTATCGTCGAGCAGACGGTTACGCTCGTCAACCGCAAGCTTCCGTCGCCGCGCATGAAACAAACCATGCGCGCCGTGCTGGGCATCACCGATTCGGCCGTTGCTCCCATCATCCGCAAACCTCAGGCAAAGGACGCCGAAGCCGTCTTCTACTTTCCGGGCTGCGGCAATGAACGTCTCTACCCCGAAGTGTCTTTGGCCGTATTGGCGCTTCTGTACGAAGCTGGTGTACAAACAGTGTTGCCTCCCAAATTTATGTGCTGCGGATATCCGCAGCGCGGCGCAGGTGAACTCACCAAAGCCGACGCCATCGTCACGGCCAACCGCGTGCTTTTTCACCGCCTGGCCAATACGCTCAATTATTTAGACATCAAAACCGTCCTCATCTCCTGCGGTACATGCCTTAAGCAGCTCAAGGACTATCACTTCGAAGAGATTTTTCCGGGCTGCCGCTTGATGGACGTGCACGAATACCTTCTCGAAAAAGGCATGACCGTTACCGGTGAAGACAACGTTCGCTACATGTACCACGATCCGTGCCACACACCGTTTGCCGCGCCCGTTCCGGTCAAAGCGGTCAACGCCATTCTGCATCCCGCTGACGGCAGTACAGTGCTGCAGACCGATACCTGTTGCGGAGAATCCGGTACCTTTGCCGTCGCACGCCCTGACATCGCCACCCAGGTACGCTTCAAAAAGGAGGAAAACATCCTCAAGGTGAAAAATGTGCTGTGTGCACAACGCGACCGCAGTGCCGTTAAGATCCTTACGACGTGCCCGGGTTGTTTGCAGGGCATCAGTCGTTATTCGGATTCCACCGGCACTCAAGCCGAGTTCCTGGCGGTTGAATTGGCTCAACTCAAGCTCGGCAAGCATTGGCTGTCTCGTTTCGTGACGCAAGTCACTGCCGAAGGCATCGAACGCGTTCTCGTTTGATATCCTCCAACCGATTCACGAAGGCGGCCTTCTGGCGTTAGTCAGGTAAAATTGCCTCCCTTTATCTCTGCGGGCTCCTTGCGGAGCCCGACTCGATACTATGACAAATGACTGTCCTCTTTGTAATCCCGTTGACGAACGTGTGATTTGGCGCGGCAAGCTCGTTCGCGTCATTGACGCATCCGACGACGATCTGCCCGGATTCGTGCGCGTGATCGTTAAGCGTCATGCCGCTGAAATGGTGGATCTGACCCCGGAAGAATCCGCGATGGTGAGAAAAGCCGTTCGCCTGTGCGAACTGTGCATGCTCGAGACCATGCATCCGGACAAGATTAATTTGGCCAGTCTCGGCAATATGGTGCCGCACGTACACTGGCACGTAATCGCCCGCTACAAGGACGATGCCTTCTTCCCGGACTCCATCTGGTCACCGCGCCGCCGTACCTGTTCTCAAGAGGTACTCGAAGAGCGCCGCGCCAAAGCAAAGACCATGCTTGAAAAGCTTCCGTCTTTGCTGATGTCGCTTGAAAAAATTAGTCCGGAATAAAAATGATTCAGCGGTTCGAGGCTTCGTTTTGAACCGCTTTTATTTTTGATAAAAACTGCAGTTTTGGATTTCCGTTCCTTGCCACCGAGGCCAGATAGCAAATAGCGACTGACGCTGTTCTTCGGTCAGGTCTCGGAATACCAGATCAACCTTATCGGACGGTTCCCCTAAGCGATTGGTGACACGCAACCCCTTTACATCCGGCGCTTTTTTGCCATTGATCCAGGCTTGAGCAAGCTCCTGAGTCTCAAATGTTTCGATCTCTACCCCGTAGGACAAAGCACCGCTCAAAATCGGGCGAACATTCTTGTAGCCTTGCTGACGGAACTGCTTAACAAAAGCTCGAACGGCAATGTCGTTACTGTAAGGGCCCAGATAAACGATCCATCGATCCGGCAAAAAACGATCCGAGATTTCAGCCTTGTGCAGTAAACCGCGGTTTTTGAGCGTGGATTGAACCGACGTCAGCTGACGCCCATCGAAAGGTCCCCAAACAAAACAATCCGCTTCAATAGGGGTACCGGAAATACGGGCGTTTTCATCATTTTTTCTGGCTTCGATCGTTGCGAGTACCAATTCGGGTACATCAACCTTTAGTTTGGTTTCCGCCACAAGGTCAACCGTCGGCTGCCGAGATTGGTCGTATAAAAACCAACCGCAGGCACACAAGGCTAGGAGTAGCACAAAGTTGACGAAATAACGCACCGTCTTTCCTCGCGATTTGCCTATCTATTCGTAGCGCGCATGGCCAGGCCGCGCAGCACCAGATTATGCTTGATCACAGCCTGAGGGTATTCCTGCATGATGTAGGGGGCAAAAAGAGGGGCGGCGCCCCCGGCAAAAAGCAGACAGGGATCGTCAAAACCTCTCCGGTGAAGACTCGCGAGCGAGCGATCGACGATACCAAGATGCGCTTCGAGCACGGCAGTGGTAATCGCGTCGGCGGTATTGGTCGGAAAATCCGAACGAACACCAATACGTCCCGGTCGACAGCGTGTTTTCGTCAAAAGTGCTTCGGTCATCATGGATGGCCCAGGAAGAATGCGCCCGCCGATGAAAGCCTGCGTCTTTTCGCCTTCGGGAATCACCACGTCCGCCGTGGTGGCCGTACCGATGTGTACGACCAGAATCGGTCGATTTGGATAAAGCGAAGCAGCACCGATCACGGCATGCCAGCGATCGCTACCGAGTTGCTCGTAGTTGTCGTATTTGTTGACAACAGAAAAACCCCGGCCTTGGAACATACGTTCAGAGTGCAACCAATCCCACTTGATGCCGTGCGCATTGAAAAAACGCGTGATATTAAAAGCAAATTTCTCGCTCGAAACCATGCAGCCGACCACGCGCTCAGGCTTTAAATTAAGCCATTTGTGCAGCAGTTCATCTGGCACCACATCGTTGCCGCAATGCACGTAAGCGTGAGGCTCTTCGGGCTTGTCTGAAGTCGCCCATTTGAGAGCCGTGTTGCCAAGATCCAAAAGCAAAGCCGTCACTGTTTTTCTCGATTTGTTAAAAGCGGTCGAATGCGTGCGTCCGCAAACATTCTCGTGCGACCCAATGCATCGATAAACAAAAGTTCACCGCCATCACTTATGCCCGCCGTCCGCCCTTGAAGAATTTCCCCTGAAGGAAGCGTCAGCTCCACGGTTTTGTCTGCCAAGGCATCGAGCTGAGACCAGCGCTCCTGAAGTCCTTTTACCATCGACCGAGAATAGCGGTTGCAAATGCGCTCGATAGACGCCCCCAATCCAGCCGCCGTCCGAACACGCAACACTTCAAGTTGCCGCGCATCGGGTAACTGAGCCAGCAGAGCCATGGCCGGCACGTCCGTTGTCGGAACACCTTTATCGCCGAGGCACATATTAACGCCGATCCCCACAACCGCATGCAATCGATAGGCTCGGTTGCGTACAAGCTCACAGAGAATACCGGCGACCTTTCCGTTACCGATCCAGAGATCGTTGGGCCACTTAAGCCGCACGTTGTCGTTGATTGTCCAGAGCGATTCGGCGCAGGCCGCGCCCACTACCAACGGCAGTCCCGATATACAATCTTGCGAAACAGAAAGCGGCACAGAAACGGTTAACAGAACCGATGCGGCAGGTGCCGTCCAGCTGCGCCCCCGTGTTCCGCGCCCGGCCGATTGACGATCCGCTACCAACGCGATATGTGCGTCTTTTTGTGCATTTCTCACCCATTCTTTGACATCATCATTGGTGCTGGCCGTTTCATCCACCCAGTGCGCCTCAAGACAACTTTGAGCATCGCGCAACGCGAAAGCAAAAGACTTTTGTTTTGCACAATTACAATGCATGGTTCAGATCAGAAATTGAACTGCCTTGAAAGAAATGACCAGAACGCATACTACACAAACCGCCGGCGAAGCCGGTCTAATCGAGCTTGACATTGATTTTCCCGATGTCTGCACCCAAGGCATCGCTTTTTTGGCTCACCCGATCACAACGCAAGGCGGCAGCAAGGATCACAAAGTCATCACCACCATGGCCAAAGCACTGGTTTCGGGCGGCTGGCTCGTCGTACGCCCCAATTGCCGTGGTGCCGGCCGCAGCGAAGGTGAATACAATGCAGGCCCCGGTGAAGCCGCAGACTTTTTGCGCGTCATCGATGCCGTTTTTGAAATGCGTGAAGTTGCTGAAGCACTTCCCGTCGGAGGCCGCGCAGTGTTTGGCGGTTTTTCGTTTGGCACCTACGTGATGAGTTTGGCCGCACAAGTTCGCAAGCCCGCTGCCATGATTTACGCAGGACCGGCCGTTCATAAGTTCGACATTGTCCATCCCGGCTGTCCCGCTTTCGTCGTACACGCACAAAACGATGAATTAGCGCCGCTTAGTACGGTTCTTTCCTGGGCCAATCTCAACAATCTGACGGTAGACGTCATTCCTGCCACCAATCACGTCTTCGCCAAGAAACTGCCGCAATTGAGCCGCGTTTTCTCACAATTCGTTGCTTTACTCTGAAGGCTTAGCCGCTAAAATCGTCGCATGCGAATTTTCTGCAATTTTTTCATTGCTCTAGTCGGATTTTTCAGTCTTTGCACTATCTCACCCGAGGTTCATGCTGCCACCGGCAAAGAGCCCGTGATGACGTCTTCTCCCGATGCTTGGGTGCTCGTGGACGGCATCAGCGGATTTGTCATGGGCGCGCACGATAAGGATAAAGCGCTTTCGCCCGGTGAATTGGTTCACTTGATGGTGATCTATACGGCATTGGATGCAACCGCGGGAGATAAAAAAGCACTTAACGCCTCCGTCACCATTTCATCCGCCGATGCACTGCGTTCGAGCTCCTCACGTCGACTTTATTTGGTTCCTGGAGAACCTCATTCCCTAAAAACGCTCTTGCATAGCATCGCCGTCACGGGCGCTGAAGACGCAGTACTTGCCGTTGCTTCGCACTTTGATAAAGAGGCTGACGCATTTGCCACCCGCATGAACGAAACGGCTCAAAAACTCGGCTTAATGCACAGTCGTTTTGTCTCTCCTATTGATCACGCCAACAACCTCATGAGCGCGCATGACATCGCGCGTCTTACGATGGCGATTAAAAAGCGTTTTCCTCAGGCCTACAAATGGTTTTCCGAGAAAGAATTCGTCTTTACAACACATAGCCTTCGAAACCGCAATCTGCTGCTTTGGCGAGGTTCAGGCATTGACGGCGTCATGAGTAACGCTAACAATACGTCCGTCGTTGGTAGCTGGCACCGCGACAGAAATAAAAACGTAATGCCTCGCGATGTCATCGCCGTCTTGCTTGGCGGCCAGACATCAGATCTCACAACGGCAGACGTTCAAACGCTGTTGCGACATGGGCGGCTCGAGTACGAAACGCTGCGTCTTTTTCCGGCTAACACGCTCGTCACAAAAATTGACATTCTTACTGGCAATCGTGAAAAACTTGAAGTGGGCAGCGCCGACGCAATTTGGGTGACAGTACCGCGTCAGGACATCGTCTCACGCGGCATGGGCGGCTTTTCGACACAATTTGAGTATATGGCTCCAGCTGTCGCACCGGTCAAAACTGGTGAAGTGATCGGCAAATTACGCGTGTATTTTCAAAATAAACACATAGACGACTTTGATTTGGTCGCCATGCATGACGTCGGACCCGGCAGTTTTTTAAGTCGCTTTGTCGACTCCGTTCGACTGCGCATGAAACCTGCCGACAATCAAAGTCATCCGGTTGTCGTCGAACCTCGAGCTGAAGAGAGCGACATAAAGACTCAACCTTAATTTTTTGAGCCAATGATTGATAAACAAACTCTCGTAGAACAGCAGGATTCATTGCTTGAATTTCCCTGCGACTTTCCCATCAAAGTGATGGGTGCTTCCATACCGCACTTTGCCGAGACAATCGGTGCGGCTGTGCGAGAATTGGTGCCCGACTTTGATCCGAAAACCATCAATGAGCGCAAGTCGAACGGCGGCAAATACACTGCTCTCACCGTCACGGTGCATGCCACCAGCCGCGCGCAACTCGACAGTATCTACATGATGCTGACATCGCATCCGCTTGTCAAAATCGTATTGTGAGCTTTTGCGGACCCATTGTTCGTGACTTAGGGCTGGCCCCGTATGGGCCGGTCTGCGAAGCTATGCGTGTGTTTACACAGACGCGCACAGACGAAACGTCTGACGAAATTTGGTTTGTCGAGCATCCGCCCGTCTATACGGCCGGCCGCGACGCTACGCAGCGCAGCGGTCGCATCGGTGACATTCCTCTGATACCGGTCGAACGAGGCGGCGATATCACCTTTCATGCCCCCGGTCAAATCGTGGTCTATCCGCTACTTAATTTGAGACGTCGACATTTGTTCGTCAAGACCTATGTGTCGCTCTTGCTTGACACAATCATTGACACGCTGTCGGTTTTCGGCATTGAATCGATTCGCCATCAGGATGCACCGGGTGTCTATGTTCCGATGCCGGGAGGCATGGGGAAATTCAGCGGAATCGCTAAAATCGCCTCCATCGGCATTCATGTCAGCCGCGGCTGTACGCTTCACGGTATTGCACTCAATGTACACACCGATTTAGCTGGTTTCCGGCGTATTTCGCCATGTGGCTACTCGGGACTGCGCGTCACCGATATGACATCACTGGGCGCCGTATGTGACTTAGAAACGGTCAAGTGCGAGTACCGACAAAGGTTGCTCCGTGCACTCACTGGCATTTACATTGAATCAAACAATGATTGAAGAAGACAACATAGAGCCGGTACCGGGTGTCAAACCCGGAAGTTTTGCTGCTTGGTGCGCAAGTTTTCGCCCCAAAACCCTAGGCATTGCCGCTGCACCCGTTATCGTCGGCTTATCAGTGAGCGCTGCCGTCACGCACACGTTTGACCTTATAGTGGCGTTTACCACATTAGCGCTGTCACTTTTGATGCAAGCCATCAGCAACATGGAAAATGATGCCGGCTACACCAAACGAAAAGCCGAGCGTAAGTCGCGCAAAGGACTGCCGCGATCCACCGCCAACGGGTGGCTTACCGTCGCGCAGGTCGAACGCATGATCAAAATCCTTATCGGCATAGTGGCCCTCGATACGTTTTTTCTCATTTACGTCGGCGGATGGGTCATGCTAGCCATTTCGGTGGCTTCAGTCGTGGCTGCCTATGCTTATATGGGCGGCCCCAAGCCCATTGCCTACACACCGTGGGGCGAATTCGTCGTCTTCATCTTCTTTGGTCCGATCGCCGTAGCCGGCACAGCTTATCTGCAAACCGGAGTCTGGCAAATAGAAGCTTTGCTGGCTGGTTCTGCACTCGGCTTTATTGCCTCTGCTGTTCTAGCCGTCAACAACTATCGCGACACGGAGCATGACGCCGAAGTTGGACGTCGCACACTTGCCGTTATACTAGGGCGTCAGGCAATGGTTGGTGTCTACTGCTCACTTCTCTACGCTCCGTATCTGATGGTGGCTGTTGCCATCGTCTACAACCCGTCGGTCTTCGGTTTATCCTTGTGCCTGCTTGCGCTGCCCCGAACTTTGAAATTGGTCGACGAACTGCCTCGCCGCGAAGGCAATGATCTGAACGCCGTTATGTTCGGCACTGTCAAACTCGAACTTCTTTTTTCCCTTTGTCTAACAGTCGGCGGCATTGTCAGCGTTGTTCTTCTTTGAGGTAAACGTGTCAACTTCAGGACGCAGTTTTAAAAAGATATTGAAGATTTCGCGTCAAGCAGCTTCCGACTGCGTTCAACCGCTGCCCAAACCCGCTTGGCTCAAAGTTAGGGCTTCCGTAGCTGGCGGCGCTGAAGATCCCATTCGCAACGTTCTGTCTTTGTATTCTCTTTCCACCGTCTGCCGAGAAGCCGCCTGCCCCAATCGGGCCGAATGCTTTTCGCAAGGCACAGCTGCCTTTTTGATTCTCGGGGAACTCTGCACACGCCGTTGCGCTTTTTGTGACCTGGCGCACGGTACCCCAAAGTCTCCCGACGACGACGAACCCTATCGTCTCGCTCAGGCCGTCAAAGCGCTCAAACTTCGCTACGCCGTTATCACGAGTCCCGATCGAGACGATCTGAAGGATGGTGGTGCAAAGCACTTTGCTGCTGTGATTTCAGAGTTAAGAAAAGCTGTCGAAGGCATTAAAGTTGAAATTTTGGTGCCCGACTTCAAAAAAAAGGAGGCTATTGCCCTGCAGATTCTTTCGGAAACGCCGCCAGATGTCTTCAATCACAACATCGAAACGGTACCGCGTCTGTATCGTGTAGCCCGCCCCGGCGCCTCGTATGAAGGGTCTCTGTCACTGCTTCGATCTTTTGCCGAACAAAACCCGCATATCCCTACCAAAAGTGGACTTATGCTCGGATTGGGTGAGACCGACGAAGAGGTCATGGAGGTACTGGGTGATCTACGCTGCCATAAGGTCGATCGGGTCACGATCGGACAATATCTGGCTCCCTCCAAGGCACATCTTCCCGTACGACGGTATGTCAGCCCTCAGGATTTCGAGCTTTGGCACCATCGTGCCCTCGAGATGGGCTTTAAATCGGTTCATGCGGGTGTTTTTGTACGTTCGAGCTACCATGCCTCGGATGACAGTCTAAAAACACGATAGCGCGCCATTTTGAGGAGGTAAAAAAAATAAAGCGCCTGTAGTTTCCGGTGCCCGGACAGGCGCTTTTATCTTCATAAAACGGTTCATTAAGAACCGCTCGGTGCTTATTGCTCAGCTTCTTGCTGAGCAGCCTTATTTTCTTGATTGATATTCTTGAGCCGCTCCATGATGCGCTCGGCAGACATCACTTCGCATACTGAAATGACACGCGCGACACCGCTCGTTCGAGCCGCCACATTCATTGCAATCGTATTTTCCTGCGGCGTCACGATACCCATGATGTAAACAATGCCTCGTTCAACAATCACCTTCATCTGACTGAGGTACACATTGTCTTCCATCACCATACGCGAACGCACCGTTGTAGCCAGTTTGGAGTCACTCATTCGCTGTGTCCAACTGATGGTCGGCTGAACAGCCAGTTCGTTTACTACACTGCGGACGTCCAAACTCTTCTGCACCGTTTCCGTCACGATGCGCTTGGCTTTCAACGTTTCAATTTCACCCGTCAAAAGCACTTTACCGTTGTAGGCAGTAACCGTGATGCGGCCTTCAGGTTCGTCACCCAGCTGCTCTTTGAGAGCCTGCGTAATTTCATAGCTCAAACGTTTTTCGATTACGCCGTCATTGACAATAGCCCCGGCAGAGCGACGATCATTGATCGTCGACACCGTCGCACCAGTGGCCACAGCCACACCACCAACCACAAGAGGCGCGCAACCGACCATGGCTGTCGTCATCGCTGCCGCACACGACAGTATGCAAAGAGTGCGCTTGAACATAATATCTTTTCTCCGATTTTCTTCTGTTAATTGGGTCAAATCGTAATGTCGAAAGCCCGATGAGCCGGTTTTGTTTGCTCTACATCAGGCTGCATTCTCAAAAACGGCCTCAGCCAAGCTTCATTTTTCTGCAGTAAATCAGCCCTGACAGCCAGTTTGTGATCCACGATTTTCACAGCGCCGTTACGAATCCAGTCCCGGAAAATTGTATCAATCTGCTCAAGCTGACAATTCAAAAGCGTTGCCATAAAGCGACGCGAAGGCGCACACGATAATCTAACAAAACTTTTCGCCGGAAACTCTTCGATATTTGTAGTACCGCAAGCCTTAAGAAGAACTGTTAAAAAAACACCAAAACGCTCCTCAGGTGCAGCTGCTTGACAGACCATCAGTCCCAATCGCTCACAAAACGCACGTCGCAAAGCGTAACGGTTGAGTTCTTCATTCCAGTTCGGATCAATTTCAATCACGCGAAGAAAGATTTCCGGTGCTACTGTCAGCACTTCACAGCGGCAAACCGCCCAATAGCGTCGAGGAAGGTTGTCCAGAGCATCGATCGCACGAGTCGGCACACCGAAACTGTGGGCGGCCGAAAGCGTCAACATGAAGGGCGAACTGGTGCCAGGATTGATCACACCTTGGGCGAGCAACCCGCTCTGGACAAAAACCACGCGCCTGAAAAAAGTTGATGTTCCGATTTGATCGCCTCTTTGCAACACCGTCCTGTGGCCGATGCTGGTAAGCACTCTTGAAATGCCCGGCGAAAGCCTCGGAGCAAACCAGGGCAATAGCGTGTGTTGGGACATGGCAATAGGCAAAAAAGCATCCGGCGCATTGAGCGCTCAAGGCAGAGATCAAAAAAACCGCGCTAATCCTAGCACAGAGGCTTTATCTGATTCGACGCAGTTGTTATCAATATAACGTCCAGCTTATACAGAATGTTTTAATCTCATCTCTGTGGATAACTTTGTGTACAACTAAAGAACAACCCATGGTCCTGTGGATAACTTTTCGCTGTTTTCATGAGGTGTGATTTTTCTCCACATTCATCCACAACTTATTCACACCCTCTTCAAAACGTTATCCATAACTTTATGCACATGCTAGTTGGTTGTTTTTAAAAAGAATTTTTCACTTACTCACAGAGTTTTCCACTCCCTACTTACGACTATTTCTACATAAATATTTTTATTTTTTTAAGAAAAAAGAGAAAAGAAACTCTGACTAACCTCCCTTTAGTCATCCCACAAGTTTATCTACTCTTTTTTTTCGATTCTAAGGATAAAAAATCTTTTGTTTTCAACAGGTTATGTATCTTTTGCAATGTAAAAATTGCACTATTTTTTATAGGGAAGAAGAGAAAATTGTGGAAAAAAAGCCCATCAAAGCACTGGTTAGAGGGAAAAATTTTCCACATTCACCAATTGTGAAAAAAAATGACCTCAAAATGCATTTTGAGGTCAGAGTTATTCAGAGGGGAGTGAGTGAAAGGATCAGATCGTACTGGCCTTCTCGTAGACCTGATAGATAATGTCAGCAAAATTCATATAACCGCGTTCGGTTGATGCGGCTCCGATGATCAACACGTGATCTTCGCTGGAAAACAAACCGACTCGATCTTGAAGATTAGGCGTGCACTCAGAGCAGACAACAACATGGTCAATGCGGATGGCCTGTCGATTGTTGCGATCCGGCCGATCGGATATGCGAACCGCGTGATTGTCAATGAGCTCAATATTGGCTTGCGTGACGCGTTGAGCGCCTCGCATCAGCAACCACGTAAGATCCCAGCGATTATGTGCTTTCCTCAACAGTTTCTTAGAAATATTGGCATCAAGCTCAATGAGGTAGAGCTGACGTACGGCTCGTTCGATTTCAGGAATGACACCCAGTACGCCGCCGGCGTGCTCTTTGATACTGCCGACTCCCCAAGCTTCGAGCCAAGACTCGGCAGATCGCTTGTTTTCTGATTTTTTTTCAAGGAGATAGCGACTGACGGACAACGCAAGACGGCCGTTGCCGAGAACGGCGACTCGGTTGCCGACCGGAGAGCCGTTAAGTAGCTCTTCATATGTCACTACGTTGGAAGCATTGATTCCGGCGATGTCGGGTATCTCGGGTTCGCTGCCTGTGGCTACGACATAACGATCGAAAATTCCTTCTTTTTTTAATTCTCGTAGATCGATTCTTTTGTTGTAAATAACGTTAACTTTGTTTAAGTGTATGCTATTTTTTAGCAAATCAATCCATTTATCATAATCTTCGTTATCTTCAATTTTGCGCGCGAAGTGTAACTGTCCACCTGGCTCGGCGTTTTTTTCAAATAAAGTGACCGAGTGACCGCGGCCGGCGGCAATGCTTGCAAAAAGCATCCCAGCCAATCCCGCTCCAATGACGGCGATGCGTTTTGGTACAGGTGTTTTGACTTTAGAAAGCGGAAAGCGTCCGAATTGGCAGGGATTTGTGAGATTGAGCAGACGCCGCGTGCGTAGCAAATCAAGAGGAACGCCGCTGTCGTGGTGATCAATCCAGGGACGAATTTCGCCTTCGGCGATGCCGAGTTTTTTGCGAATGAATGAACTGTCCCCCAACAAGGGCGTACTCAGCGAAAAAACCGCGTTGTCGTGCTTTTGAGCCAATGTCTCAAGTTGATCGAAGTCAGTACAAGGATCCGTGAAAAAGACAGGCAAATCGGAAGCCTGCGCGAGCGCCTCGTAAGCGGGAATCCATACGCCTTCAGGAATGGCGTGAGAGTGCGTTGGGACGCGCTCCTCAAAGCCGTCGACGATGCCGACAAGGTAGTCGGCCCCAGCGATGCGCAACATCTGGATGAGGCGCAAAATTTCGTCCCAAGGTGCACCTTTGGGCGAGAGTTCCATGAGGTTAAATCGGACGCCGAGAGCTTTGTTTTCCGGAAGGTTTCGCTTACAGCTGCGAACAGTTTCCAGTAGGAAACGAAAGCGACCGAGTTGATTGCTTCCCCAGGCATCCCGTCGGGTATTGACGGCGGGACTCAGGAAGGAGGCAATGAAGGAGCGTCCGGAAGCGTTGATTTCTACAGCATCGAAACCCACGGAAGCGGCTCGTTGGGCGCATTGGGCAAACTGACGAATCGCTTTGCGGATAAGAAAGCCGGGGGCGGCATAAAACGACTTGCCGGTGTATTCGGATGTGCCCGGGACGCTTGACACGGGGAAAAGAACTCCGGCATCCTGTCCTATATGGTTGAGTTCAATGGCCGTGCGGCAGTCAAAGTCTGAGACAGCTTTCAAAATTGGTTTGTAACGTTGGAAATCGTCGGCGATGGCCGGCTGTGTATCAGAATTTTGTTTTGCCTGACCGCTTAAGGCCGGAGAAAAAAGTGTCACGAGGCTGACGCCGTCGGCTGCGGCTTCTGCGTAGAAGTCTGCCAGAGCGGCGAGATTGGAAAGGTTTTCCAATCCCGTATTGATCGGTGCGGCCGTCAGCCTGTTTTTCAGGTGCATCGGACCGCAGTTGATCGGTCGAAGTAAGTGTTGCCATTGACTGAGCATAAGCCAACCGCCTCGCGTGTCGTTACAGGACGAGGTTATTGATGCCGAACGGAACCAGAACACTCGGAACCGTCTCGCTGGTGCTTTCAACGTGTTTGAGTTGGTCGTCGAAGTAGATGTGCGGTTTTAACACATCAAGCACGCGTTTTTTCGGCAATCCGTCCATCAGAAACAGTTCCGCAGCGCTCATACCGAAACTCTTCAGACTCGTGATTAAGCGCTCTTCATTCATGGCGCCGCGAGCTGTGACAATTGAAACGCGCAAAACGGGCTTGAAGTACGGATCACCTTTGCCTCGCTCGGCATCAAGCGCTTGAAATTGACCGAGTTTCGTAAAAAGTCGGTGCATCGGTCCGGGCTGATGCGGAATGTTGCGCTTTTGTCTCTCATGCAGAACGAATCCTTGCATCCCCTCCTCGTGGAATGCTTTCTCGGCTTCGTCGTCAATAACGACTCCGTCGAAGTCGAACGCGATGCGCAGTTCGTCGTCTGTTTCTTGGCTTTCGTTGAGAGCTGTTGAACCTGGGATGACAAGTCCAGCGGGTTGCCCTTTACTGACTGCGTTAAAAACGTTTTCTTTGTTGGCGCTCAAAAAAAGTGAGGCGTCAAAAGCTTGTAAGTAAGGAAAGGTGGATTGTCCCGAGGTAAAAGCACCCGCGGTGATCGGCAGGTTGTAGGCGCGGCAGGAATTAAAGAAGCGTTGTCCCGTTTCCGGCGTATTGCGGCTTAAAACGACCACTCGAAACGGTTGCTTATCTCCGAAAAGCGTGTTGATGCGCAACAGTTTCTGAATGAAGGGAAAGGCGGTACCGGGCTCCAACGGTTCGTTAGCGTGCGCAACCTGCCAGGCGCGGTACGCTTCGACCCCCTGCTCTTCGAAGATGTGATGCTCGCTTTCCAGGTTGAAAAGCGCGCGGGAGCTCACGGCGATGACAATTTGCTGTTCGATCGGAGTGGTCATGTCAGTAAAAAGAAAACGAGCCTGTCAGGCGATTTTACCTGCAGGCCCCTAATGTGACGCTTTTTGCTGGATAAGCTGAGCGAAGATCAAATGTCGAGGTTGCTCACGAAGATGGCGTTATCCTCGATGAACTCGCGACGCGGTTCGACTTCATCGCCCATCAGCATGGAGAAGATATCATCGGCCTTGCTGGCATCTTCCAGACGCACACGAAGCAGGCGGCGCGTCTGCGGGTTCATGGTTGTTTCGTAGAGTTCTTCGGACCCCATTTCTCCCAATCCTTTGTAGCGCTGCTTTTTGACTCCGGCTTCAGCCTGGTCCATAAACCATTTGACGGCTTCGCCGAAGTTCTTGACAGACTGAGAGGCTTCGCAGCGCACGGCTCGTGCTCCCTCGCCTACGACGCCTTTCAGAGCGACAGCGGCATCGCGCAGAATGCGGTACTCGTTGGAGCGCAGGAATTCCGGTTCGATGAATGTGGTGTGCGTATTGCCGTAGATGTGGTGGCTCACACGGATGCGCACGCGTTCTTTTTCAGCATCGATTTCGGCTGCGACCTTGATTTCCGGATCGCGGATTTCGGCTTCCAGAGCCAGTGCACAGGCTTGTGCTTTTTCCATGTCGGAAAGGTCAACTTCAACGCCCGAAGCAATCGCAAGCAAGGCGGCGCGGTCAATCACAAGGCTCAAGCGCTCGATGACCGATTTGGACTGTTCGAACTCGGCAATCATGTTTTCAAGATCGGTGCCGCGCAGACAGATGCCGGCTTCGAAGTCGGCCGTGTTACGGTAAAGCGCCGCACCTTCCAGAGCAATGTCGAGCAGGTACTGCTCCATTTCGGCATCGTCTTTGATGTAGATCTTGTTTTCAACATTATTCTTGCCGCGGCGGCCAGTAAGAACGCCGTAGAGCGGCGGCTGCGCGATATAGACGTGACCGCGCTCGAGAAGCTGAGGCATCTGACGGTAGAAGAACGTTAAAAGCAAGGTACGAATATGCGCGCCGTCAACGTCAGCATCGGTCATCAGAATGATGCGGTGATAGCGTAATTTTTCGATGTCGAAGTCTTCCTTGAGTTGTGTGCCCAAAGCAAGCACCAAAGTCTTGATCTGTTCGGAATCAAGGAGTTTGTCAACCGAGGCTTTTTCCACGTTCAGAATCTTGCCGCGCAACGGAAGAATGGCTTGGAATTCACGATCTCTCCCCGTCTTGGCGGAGCCTCCTGCGGAGTCACCCTCCACAATGAAGATTTCGCTGGCTGCCGGATCCTTGCTCGAACAGTCAGCAAGTTTGCCGGGCAAGCCGCCGCCGATAACTTGCTTGCGGGTCACTTCTCGGGCCTTGCGGGCTGCTTCACGTGCACGTGCGGCTGTGACGATCTTGTTGCAGATTTCCTTTGCCTGATCGGGGTGCTCTTCCAGAAACGTGGTTAGTCCCTCGGAAACGGCGGCGTTTACGGCCGGCTGCACTTCGCTCGTGACGAGCTTGTCCTTGGTTTGAGAACTGAAGGACGGCTGAGGCACTTTCACAGAAAGCACGCAGGTGAGCCCTTCGCGCATGTCTTCACTGGCAATGTCGAACTTGTCGCCTTTCTTGAGAATGTCATTGTTGGTGATGTACTTGCGAATGACATTGCTCATGGCCACGCGCAGACCTGTAACGTGCGTGCCGCCGTCGCGCTGCGGAATATTGTTCGTATAAGCGGCCAAAGACTCGTTGTACGAGTCGTTCCATTGCATGGCGACTTCCACATAAACCGGAATTTCTTTGGCGTTTTCCTTGGCGCTCTTTTGCATCACGGTCTTTTGGATGTAGACCGGATCCTTGTGAATGGCCTTTCGGGTGGTGTTTTTAAAGAGAACAAAGCTCTTGACGCCGCCCTCGCTTTCGAGAAGCACGTGACGAGCCGTGCGTTCATCGGTGAGTTCGATGTCAACGCCCGAATTCAGGAACGAGAGTTCGCGCAGTCGGTTGAGCAGCGTTTCGTAGTCGAATTCGACGACCGGCTGGAAGATCTCGGCGTCAGGCAAAAAGTGCACTTCCGTGCCTCGCTTGGTGGTGGGCCCGAGAATGGTCATGGGGCTTACTTCTACCATTTCGCCAGTGTGCGGATCCTTCTGTTTTTCAACAACGCGATCGACCACTGCGCCGTGATCAAAGCGCAGGGCGTGTGTAAAGCCGTCGCGGTGCACCTTGAGTTCGAGCCACTTTGAGAGCGCGTTGACGCAGGAGACGCCCACACCGTGCAAACCGCCGGAGATCTTGTAGCCGTTGTCGTCGAACTTGCCGCCAGCATGAAGTTCCGTCAGTGCAATTTCGGCTGCCGAACGCTTCGGTTCGTGTTTGTCGTCGAACTTGATGGCTGTAGGAATGCCACGGCCGTCATCGATAACGCTTACGGAGTTGTCCATGTGGATTGTGACGTAAACCTTGGAGGCGTAGCCCGCCATGGCCTCGTCAATGGAGTTGTCCACCACTTCGTAAACGAGATGATGCAGACCGGAGCCGTCGGAGACGTCGCCGATGTACATGCCCGGACGCTTACGAACAGCCTCAAGACCTTCCAGAATCTTGATGTTACTTTCGTTGTAAGAGCTCGAGACGTCCGACTTGATTTCTTGATCAGCCATTTTTCGCTAAAAATCCAATGTAAAAACGTTTATTCAACCCATTTGCAAAATAAGGCGCTGACGTGCACGCCCCTGCTCTCCGCGTCCGGCAGAGTACGTGTTCGGCGCCCACTCAAGACAACAGAGCAGGCACCGAAACGGAGAAGGCGTTCGAATTAGATGCGCATCGGCATCAGCACGTAGCGGAAGAGTTCACTGTCGGGCATGGTCAGAAGCGTGGCGCCCTGAGCATTGGACAAAGAGAAGCGCACTTCGGTGTTCTTGAGGTTGCCCAGAACGTCGAGTAGATACACTACGTTGAAGCCAACGTCGAGATCTGGACCGTCGTAGTTGATGGCGATTTGCTCTTCGGCCTCTTCCATTTCAGAGTTGGCGCTTTGCACCTTCAGGCAGCCCGGGGTGATGATCCAACGCAAGCCCTTGAATTTTTCATTGGCAAGAATCGCCGCACGGCGTAATGCGCCGATCAGTTCTTCGCGGTTGACAAGGAACGTCTTGTCGTTGTTCTGAGGAATCACTCGGTTGTAATCCGGGAATTTGCCTTCGACAAGTTTGGTGAGAAAGTCGATGTCGCCGAATACGAAACGTGCTTGAGATTTGCCGATTTCCACCAGAACTTCGGTATCCGTATCGGGCAACAGCTTCATGAGTTGCTGGACTGTTTTACGAGGCAGAATGGCTTCGATACTGCCGTCAAACTCAATTTCGGAGTTATCGTCGCAGCAGGCCAGGCGGTGACCGTCGGTGGCAACGGCGCGCACCTTCTTGTTCTGAACAACCAGCAGCATGCCGTTGAGGTAGTAGCGGATGTCCTGCTGAGCCATGGAAAAGTGCACCATCTGCAACAGATGCTTCAGATTCTGAGCCGGCACCTTGAAGCTTGTGCTCATTTCGGATGTGTTGAGTTCTGGGTAGTCCTCCGCAGGCAATTGTGAAAGCGAGAAGCGCGAATTTGCGGCAGAGAGCACCACCTTGCGTTCTTCTGCGTTGAGGGCAACTTCTGTTGAGGCTCCCGGCAGAGCGGCGAGCAAAGCCAATAGTTTGGCCGCGGGCAATGAAGTCTTGCAATCTTCGTCCCCTGTGCCGACATCAGCGGTTGTGCGGATCTGGATTTCCAAGTCGGTGGTCGTAAAGCTCACCTTGTCCTTTTCTTTCTGGATGAGGACATTGGCCAGAATCGGAAGCGTCTGACGGCCTTCAACGATACCGCCGACGGTTTGCAGGGGTTTGAGAAGAGCCTCGCGGGTGCACTTGATAAACTGCATGGGAGTTAATTGCCTTTCTAAAAATCGTATGCGCACGACAGCCTCGCGGGCGTGCGCGAATCTCTCAATTTTAACGATTCTTCTAGTTTTTCGCCGCTTTGAAGCATTACACAAAGCGGCGAAAACGTATCGAAAAATTAGTTTTTCAGACGTTGTTCAAGTAGGTGAATGTCGTGCTTGAGTCCGTCGTCGGTATTGCGCTCGCTCATGACCTTACGATGTGCGTAAATTACGGTCGTGTGATCGCGTCCTCCGAACAAGGCGCCGATTTCGGGCAGGCTCTTGTTGGTCAGTTCCTTTGACAGGTACATCGCGACCTGTCGGGCGCGTACGAGATTTGCTTTACGCGACTTGGCAACGATATCGCTCGGCTTGATGCCGTAATACTCCGCCACGGCCTTCTGAATGTTGTCGATGGTCACGGGCGTGGCCGTTGCCTTGAAGATATCGCGAAGCGCCATTTTGGCCGTATCGAGTGTGACCGGCACCTGATGAAAACGCGTGTAAGCCAGAATTTGTTGAACGGCGCCTTCAAGTTCACGCACATTGCTTTTGATGCGTTTGGCAATGATTTCGGCAACGTCCTGCGGCATATTGATGCCGGAGCGTTCGGCTTTTTGCAGCAGAATCTGCACGCGCATCTCGAATTCGGGGGGCTCAATCATGACGATCAGGCCCTGCGTGAGACGACTGAGCAGCCGATCCTGGAATTCGGATAGGTTCTTCGGATAGGTATCGCTGGTGAGGACAATCTGCTTGCCGTGCGGAACCATGCTTTCGAACGTCAAGAAGAAGTTCGTCTGCGTACCTTCACGGTCGCGGAAACTCTGGATGTCGTCAATCAGCAACATGTCGATGCCGCGGTAACGTGCGTCGAACTTGCGCATGGCTTCGGTGTAGCGCTCGGAGTTGACGTTTTTTAAACGCATAGCGTCAACGAACTCCTGTGTGTACTGTTGTGCGGACACGCACAACACCTTGGCCTTCGGGTTGTTTTTAAGAAAACGATTGCCGATGGCGTGCATTAAGTGCGTTTTACCTAGACCTACGCCACCATAAATGAAAAGCGGGTTGTACACGGAGTGCGTGCTCGAAGCCACCTGTAACGCCGAGGCAAAAGCCATCTGGTTGGCCTGACCTTCCACTAGATTCTCAAAAGTGAGGTTGGGCAACAGACCAGTGGCGGCAATGTCGGGTTTAACTTCTTCGATATGTTCTACGAAAGGGCGTTGCGGTTTGCTCTGAGCGACAGCCCAGACGATGTCCATTTCTTTGCCGGCCAGGCGATTTACATACTGAGTGATGGTGGTGCCGTAAGAGTCGCGCACGGTACGAAGTTTGGCGCTCGAAGGGGCCAAAATCGTAATGGAGCCGGCTTCAAGTTCGACATCCGCAGTCAGATCTGCAAACCAGGTCTGGAACACATCGCGGGGGGTGTCGTTCTTAATTTGCTCTAAACAAGCAGTCCAAAAATCACTCATAGGGCTTGAAAAAAATAAAAAAACACTCCAGCGAAGCTACAGCAACAGGCGGAAACTTCGATTTGAAATCAATGTGGGGAGTGTCGGTTGGGGCGAACATTTTAGCTGTTGCAGACGATCTTCGGTTTTTTCGGTTGAAGGGCGGTTGTCGGAAGAATCGGAACTTTGCACGACTCGTTGAATCCCAAAATGAAGAAAACACAAAATCCTGTGCAAAAAAATTTTTTGAACGGTTCCCGAATTGTTCGGATTTGCGTTTTAAATTTGACAGAAGGGGCAAAAATAAGGTTTAATATCAGGCTTTTCGAAGACCTCGGTATGGAGGAGGCTTTTTTGCGCCGACAAAATTGCCGAGCTTTGACAACGGATGTCCGTAGTGCTCACCCTTCTTGAGCCTTAGGTCCGATAAAAATTAACTCGGGGTTGCCGCGGACGGTTGTGAACAATCGTCGCCAAAGTCGGCATCGCCGCTGATTTAACTCATTCGATAACTACAGCTGGGAAACAATCATGGCAACCAAGCGTACTTACCAACCTTCCAAGACCAAGCGTGCTCGCACGCACGGTTTCCTCGTCCGCTCCCGTACCAAGGGCGGTCGTGCAGTTCTGGCCCGTCGCCGTCGCAAGGGCCGTCACGTGCTTGCTCTCTAAGCTGCTCTATTGACGCAGCCGTAGGGTGAGCAAAATGACGCCCGGGCCTGGCGCAAATAAATTTCCGAAATCAGCTCGGATTCTCAAATCAGAGGATTTTGGAAGTGTTTTGCGTGCTCAAGGGCCCGGCAGCATCCGACTCGGACGCGATTCCGTAAGCGTGTGCGCACAAGCGCACAGGCAGGCGGGTCTCGTCCGTTTTGGTTTTACGGTCGGAAAGAAAAACGTCAGACGTTCCGTTGATCGAGCTCTTGTCAAGCGCGTCATGCGTGAGTGTGCGCGTGTGATACTGCCCCAAATAAGGGACGTCTGTGTCAAGCAAGGACTGGGGCTGGACATTAGTTTGCGCTATCGAACGCCACTGCTCGTGAGAGGCGACATAACGGTGGCTCAAGCCAAAGATAATGTTCGCCGAAGCACCAAGCTTGCCATTGCCGCGCTTTTCAAAAGACTCAAGACAATCAAATTGGACTCCGAAGTCAATCTGTAATGAAGCGACTGTTCATTGCATTGGTTCGGTTGTACCAACTCACATTGTCGCCTTGGGTTGGAAATCAGTGCCGGTTTGTACCGACTTGTTCCAACTATGCGATCGAGGCTTTTGAAAAGCACGGAGCCTTCAAAGGACTTTGGATGACGGTTGCTCGATTGGCGCGCTGCCATCCCTTCGGAGGAAGCGGGTACGACCCTGTACCTGATAAATTCCGTTGGCGTTGCTGGTGTCACGACGACTCTGGACACCAATCGAAGTAAAGTTTCGACTGACTTAGACAATAGAAAGATTTGGACCTGATATGGGAAGCGATTTTCAACGTACCCTCATGTGGGTGATTCTGGTGGCCTCATGCTTTATGTTGTGGGACAACTGGAACGTCTACAACGGAAAGCCCTCATTTTTCGGAGAACCTGCAACCACGCAGACCGAGCAGACGGCCGATTCAGCTCAAGCTCCTGATGGGGTCAGTAGCGTGCCTCAGACTGTCGGCAGTGGAGCCGAAGCTGTTGCTAAGGGCATGATCGATGCAAAGCAACCTGTTGAAGTCAGCAACGACATGCTCAAGCTCACGATCGACGAAGTCGGAGCTGTCGTCACGCATGCCGTGCTTTTGAAGGAACACCAACAGTCCGATTGGACTGAAGTCGGTATCGCCGGCATGATTCTCGGTAAGGAACCTGCAGCACGTCCAAACATTGAACTCCTCACCGTTTCGCCCAAGAGCGTGTATGTGGCGCAAAGCGGCTTTATCGGTGGTGACTTCCCGAACCATAAGTCTCAGTTCAAGTACGTCGGCACCAAGACCGAAAAGCGCATGGACCAGGAACTTGGTCGTGAAGTTAACGTCTACACGGCTACGTTTGAAAGTACGGTCAACAATGTCACGGTTCGTAAACATTACGAACTGTCTGACGGCCGCTACTCGATCACGGTTCGCAGTGAACTCATCAACAACGGCGAAACCGCCATTCGTCCGTCAATCTACTATCAGCTGACCCGCGACGGTAACAAACCCGAAGGCCAGAGTACCTTCTACTACACCTATACGGGACCGGCGATTTACACCGACGAAGACAAGTTCCAGAAAATTTCGTTTGACGATATCAGTGACAAGTCAGGTCATGTGACGAAGACCAACAACGGTTGGATCGCGATGATTCAGCACTACTTCATCTCGGCCTGGACTGATGTGCGCGGCGAAACTGGCAAGCATGAACGAGAGTTCTACACGTCTAAGCTTGATCAGAATCTGTTTGCCGTCGGCTCGATTCTGAAGCTCGGTACGGTTGAGCCCAAGCAGTCCGTCAACACGGCAGCTACGCTCTATGTCGGTCCACAGGATCAGAATCGTTTGTCCTATCTGGCCGACGGTCTGGATCTGGTGGTCGACTATGGATGGCTTACTTTCCTTGCCAAGCCGATCTATTCGATTCTTAACTTCATGTATGGTCTGTGCCACAACTGGGGGTGGTCCATTGTGTTGCTGACGGTTCTGGTGAAGTTGATTCTTTATCCGATTTCCGCCGCCGGCTACAAGTCGATGGCCCGCATGAAAGAAATCACGCCGCGCATGAAGGCGTTGCAGGAACAGTATGGTCAGGATAAGCAGCGTTACCAGCAGGCCATCATGGAGCTGTACCGCAAAGAAAAGATCAACCCGATCGGCGGCTGCCTGCCCATCCTGCTGCAGATTCCGGTATTCCTGGCTCTGTACTGGGTGTTGCTGGCCTCGGTTGAACTGCGTGATTCTGCTTGGCTCGGCTGGGTGAGTGACCTTGCGAGTCCCGATCCCTGGTTCATTCTGCCGGCCATCATGATGGCCACGATGTTCCTGCAGATCAAACTTAATCCGACGCCGACCGATCCGATGCAGGCCAAGATGATGGTGATCATGCCCCTTGTTTTCGGTGTGATGTTCTTCTTCTTCCCGGCCGGTCTGGTGCTTTACTGGTTGACGAACAACGTGCTCTCCATTGCTCAGCAGTGGTACGTCAACAAGCAGATTGCCAAGGAACGCGCTAAGCGTCTGAACGCTGTCAACCAGTAAGAAGACGCTTTACCGTCGTCAGACGGTCAAAAGCTTCTGACAAAAATTTCGCCCCGATTTCCATTGCAGGAGACCGGGGCGATTTTTGTTGTGATGATGACAGGCTTACTTGCCGATGCAGAACTTGGAGAAGATCATGCCCAGAAGATTGTCCGGGGTGGTTTCTCCGACGATTTCTCCCAGAGCGTTTCCTGCCAGTCTCAATTCCTCGGCTGCAATATCAAGCCCTACGGTGCGGCCGACCGCGTTGCCCGCAAGAACGTGCAGGTGCTCACAGGCGCGTGCCAGGCAGTCCAAATGACGGGCGCGAGCAAGGAAGTCCCCCTCCTCGCTTTCCGATTCTCTTGCAATCGTCTTGAGGTGCGACACCAGCGTCTCAACGCCCTCACCTGTTTTTGCCGAGATACAGATGGCGTCTTTCGGAGCTTCTTCTGCCGCAAGATCGATCTTATTGAAGACGTTGAGAAACTCCACGCCTTCTCGTAGTCGAGGAAGAATGAGAGACAGTGCCTCTTCTTCTTCCCTGGACTCCGCCTGATCAGCGCTTCGAAGCAGAAACACGATGTCGGCGTTTTCAACTGATTGCAGCGTGCGTTCAATGCCGATGCGTTCAACCTCGTTGTCGGTGTGACGGACGCCTGCCGTGTCGATCAGATTGACGGCCAGGCCGTCCAAATGAATCGTGTGCGTAATGCGGTCTCGGGTGGTGCCCGCAATGTTTGTGACGATGGCGACATCGTCGCAGGCCAGAGCATTCATCAAAGAGCTCTTGCCGACATTGGGCGCTCCGGCGAGAACAACCGTGAGGCCCTCGCGAAGCACTTTGCCGCGCATGGCTGCGTTTTGCAGTTGCACGAGCTTTTGCGCGATCGCGGCCACGCGTTCATTGACGTGACCGCTTTCAATAAAGTCGATTTCCTCTTCCGGAAAATCAATGGTCGCTTCGATGTAGGCACGCAGTTCCAAAAGATCCGTGTTGATGTCGTGAATGCGTTTGGAAAACTCTCCTTGCAGGGAGCGAGCGGCGGCACGCACAGCCGCGCTTGAATTGGCTTCGATCAGGTCGGCCACAGCTTCGGCCTGCGCCAAATCCATGCGATTGTTCAAAAAGGCGCGTTTGGTGAATTCTCCGGGCTCGGCTGTACGAAGCCCCACCTCGCGCCCTGCCTGAAGACAACGCTCCAGAATAACCTGCTGCAATGCGGGTCCGCCGTGAGCTTGGATCTCCAGCACATCTTCTCCGGTATAGGAGGACGGACCGAAGAAGCGAATCACAATGGCTCGGTCAATCAGGTGCCCATCGGTGTCATTGATGGATAACAGGTGGGCGTAGCGAGGCTTGAGTTCTTTTTGGGGAAATAGAATTTGTGAAATTAGATTCACTTGTTTACTTGTGCCTGAAATGCGAACGACGCCGATACCGCCTCGGCCGGGGGCGCTGCTTCGGGCAACGATAGGATCTTTATCGGAAACCATAGAAACTGTGGGATGCGTTCAGTGCTCGGGTAATATTGACGGGGTCATTTAACAGCCGTCTTCACGAACGATATTATGAGTCTTCCCCCGAAAAACTCCACACAAAACGCCATTGCGGCAGCCGTTTGCGCGGCTATTGTTGCAGTTGCCTGTGTTCCGATTGCGGCTTTTTTTGCCATGTTCGGCGACTCGTACAACCAAAGAGCCTTGATTTATTGCGTGGTTTTGCTCTGGGGGGTTGCAGGCGCTATTGCCATCTTTTCTCTAACCTGGCGCAATATGAGTAAAAAAGTGACGGTCGGGTTGATGATCAAGTGGATCGTGAGCGCCTTTTTATGGCCGTTGCTTCTGTTGTCCTGGTTGGTTGTCGGAAGAAAACGCCGACAAGACGAACAAGTCAATTAAAAGAGAGCCCGAAAAGAAACGCCTGAGCTTCATCTTTTCGGGCTTTTGTTTCACTAAGTTAATCGTCAAACAGATCGCGGGCGAGTTTCATCGGACAGAAACCGGGGCCGCACATACTGCAGAAATGTGCGTCACGACCGCCGGCACCGCCGAGTGTTTCGTCGTGCATATCGGCTGCTCGCGCGGGATCCACCGACAGATTGAACTGATCGTTCCAGCGGAATTCAAAACGAGCGGCACTCATCATCAAGTCGCGAATTGTTGCCCCGGGGATGCCTTTGGCAATGTCGGCGGCATGAGCGGCAATACGGAAAACGGCCAGACCTTCTCTGACGTCGTCAGCATCGGGAAGGCCGAGGTGCTCTTTCGGTGTGACGTAACAAAGCATGGCAGTGCCGTGCGAACCGATGATGGCACCGCCGATGGCTGCCGTAACATGGTCGTAACCCGCTCCGCAGTCGGTCACCAGCGGTCCGAGGGTGTAGAACGGAGCGCCATCACACAGTTCCTCTTCCTTAACCTGATTCAAAGCAATGCCGTTGAGCGGAATGTGACCAGGTCCTTCAATCATGACCTGGACGTCGCGTTTGCCGGCGGCTCGATTCAGTTCGCCGAGTGTCTTGAGTTCGGCAAACTGAGCGGCATCGTTACCGTCGTGAAGGCTCCCTGAACGTAATCCGTCGCCGAGAGACAATGTGATGTCATAACGCGCGGCAATATTAAGAATTTCATCGAAGTGGTCATAAAGGAAATTCTCTCTTCCATGCTTGCGCATCCAGACTGTGATCAAGCCGCCGCCGCGCGAAACGATACCGGTCAGTCGAGAGCGCGTCAGTTCGACGTGAGAATTCAATAGTCCCGCATGGATAGTCATGTAGTCGACGCCCTGCTCGGCTTGGTCGATCATGACTTCTTTGAAAATATCCCAGGACATCAGCTCAGGCTTTCCTCCTGCGCGTTCCAGGGTTTCGTAGAGAGGCACGGTACCGATGGGGACGGGGGAGTGTCGGAGAATCATTTCTCGCGTCTGGATGATGGATTTTCCGGTGGAAAGATCCATCACGGTATCGGCGCCGCAGAGCAACGATTCTTTGAGTTTGTCTAGCTCCTCGCGCCAATTCTTTGAGGATGAAGATGTACCGATGTTGGCGTTCACTTTGGTGGCGAAGTGCTTGCCGATGACCATTGGTTCACATTCCGGGTGATTGAAGTTGCACGGAATGACGGCCTGTCTGGTGGCCACCAAGTCGCGAATCTGTTCCGGAGTGAACAGCGGAGCATCGAGTGCGGGAGACAATAGTTTGATCAGCTTTTCGTTTCCCTGAGCTTCCACTTCGGTTTTGAGCTGTTGGCGACAGAGATTTTCGCGTGTGGCGACGTAAGCCATCTCTGGTGTCACGATACCTGCACGGGCAGCGGCTAATTGAGTCGGAGAACCGGGAAGCGGACGCTGGCGTTTGACCGGGGTTTCATTGTTTGCGTTTTCACCGAAAGGTCCGGTGACGTCAGTCAAGTAGACCGAAGGCTGAGGTTGTCCTCCGAATGCCTGAGGCGTCGGACTGAGCCGGATGCGTCGAAAAGGGACTTTTTCCCCGGTGGAAGATACATCGTAAAAGCGCTCTCCGGCGAGACGTCCCTGAAACAGGAGATCCTTCCTTGAGTTATGAGGAGATTGGATCGGAATGGTGGTGTTTGAGGTTGTCATACGTAGATTCGGTACATGATTGAGTAGAGAAAAAGGGTGGTGCCTCACAATTTAGCTGAAAAACACGGTGAAGAATTTGTGTAACACAGAAAGATGATTTTAAGTAATTAAAAGATTACGTAACATGTTGATTTTAAAGAGAAAATAGCATTAAGTCCGCGTGCCTATCAATATGTTTTACGTGAAATATAACGTTGCAGGTAACACTGATCTCCCCAATGTTCCACGTGGAACAATATTGTTTCTCGTACGTGGTTGAGTGGTGATATTGATCGGGTGGGGGGGGGCGTTGATTGCAAAATGAGGAGATGGGGATGCGCTTAGGATGAGTGTTCCACGTGAAACATTGGGGAGAAATATTGGTAGTAGATGAGATGTCCGCCGGTGTCAGTTGAGGGATAGGTCAAAATGCTTGACTAAAAAAAGATTGCTTCACGTGAAACAACGGATGTGGTTGGGTTAGGGGGGGGGCTGGATGTTTGTGATGACACTGATGGAAGTGATGATGTGGAGTCGGAGGAAATAGTTTAGGAGTGTGTTTCACGTGAAACATCGTGAAGAGAAGTTTGAGGGGGAGGTAGGGAAAGTTTTTACTTTGTGCTCCGAAGGGGATGAAGTTAGTGAGTGAAGAAAAGAAGGTGAGATGTTTGTGTTCCGACATATGATGGGGTGGTGGTTATGTTCCACGTGAAACAAAAAAAGATGAAGTGAAAAGGTGTGTGATGTATTGTGATGATGAAAATGAAGGGGGTGAAAATTTTGTTCGAAATGGAGTGATAGAACAAAAGTAGATGTTTCACGTGGAACATTTGTGTGAAACGCAGTGCTTGATGATGTGTAGTTGAAGAGAAGATCGAAAGAATATTTGGCTTAGAACAAGAAAAGCGCAAAAACTTGATCGGACGAGATGGATAGAAAGTAAAATTCCGACTGGTCAAAAAAATACATCTGTATTGATAGAAATTCTAGTCGTCAATCTTTTTTTGTGATACGCACGCTGCAAAAGAATACCTTTGAGAAGGGAAAATTGATAAACGCGTGTGCGCGCCTTAAAAATGAATTACCCGGATTTATTTGATGTTGTTGTGATTGGTTGTGGTCACGCCGGTGCTGAGGCTGCGTTGGCTTCAGCGAGAATGGGGGCGAAGACTCTTCTGATCACGCACAATATGGATACCATCGGACAGTTGTCGTGCAACCCGTCTATTGGAGGCATCGGTAAAGGACACCTCGTGAAAGAGGTGGATGCAATGGGTGGTGCCATGGGTGCGGTAACAGATGCTGCTGGTATTCAATTTCGAATTTTGAATCGTTCAAAAGGGCCTGCTGTTCGTGCAACGCGCGCACAGATTGATCGCAATCTATATCGTGTGGCGATGCGCAGCCGTATTGAAAATCAGCCGAACCTCTTTGTGTTTCAGATGGCCGCTGACGACTTGATTGTGGAAAACAATCGAGTGTGCGGCGTAGTGAGTAAGACCGGATGTCGTTTCTCTGCAAAAAGTGTTGTGATTTGCAGCGGGACATTTTTAAATGGGTTGGTTCATATTGGATTGGATCACTTCTCAGCCGGTCGTGCCGGGGATCCCCCCTCTATTAAATTGGCGGAACGATTGATTGATTTAGGGCTTCCCAAAGGACGTTTGAAAACCGGTACACCGGCGCGAATTGACGGAAGATCTATTGATTTTTCCAAATGCAAAGAACAGCCGGGAGATCTGAATCCTGTTCCTTCCTTCTCGTTAATGGAACCCGGAATTGAGCATCCGCGTCAGGTGTCGTGCTGGATCACGCATACGAACGAGAGAATGCATGACATCATTCGTGCGAATTTAGATCGTTCACCGATGTACTCAGGCATCATCGAAGGTATCGGTCCGCGTTATTGTCCTTCAATTGAGGATAAGGTTCAGCGATTCAAAGACAAGGATAGTCACCAGGTCTTTTTGGAACCGGAGGGGTTGTCAACGAATGAGTTCTATCCGAATGGAATCTCGACTTCGCTACCGTTTGATGTTCAGTTGGCAATGATTCATTGCATTCCTGGGTTGGAAAATGCGTACTTGCTGAGACCTGGGTATGCCATCGAATATGACTTCTATGATCCTCGTGAATTGAAGAGAACCTTTGAATGCAAGCGAATTGAAAATTTGTACTTTGCTGGTCAGATCAACGGCACGACCGGTTACGAAGAGGCTGCCGCGCAAGGTCTTTTGGCAGGCATCAATGCAGCAGCTCGTGCTCTCGGAAAAGAAGAATGGACTCCGCGACGCGATGAAGCATATTTGGGGGTGATGATTGATGATTTGACCACGCGAGGTGTCACGGAACCGTATCGCATGTTCACGAGTCGTGCCGAATATCGTCTAAGCTTGCGTGAAGATAATGCCGATGCTCGACTGGCAGAAACTGCTCACAGATTGGGGGTGCTTGGTAACGAAAAGTACGATCGCTACATGAGAAAGAAAGAAGCGGTTGAAAAAGAACTTTCGCGTCTGAAGGCTACCTGGGTTAATCCGAAAGTGATTGAAGCAGCGGAAGCTGAGCGTGTATTGGGAACCGGTATCGAGCGTGAGTACAACTTGGCAGCACTGTTGTCACGACCGAATGTATCTTATTACACGCTAATGTCGCTCAAGAAAAACAGCGGAGAGCTTGTGAGCGAAGAGCCTCTGACGGATGAAGCTCAGATTGAGCAAATTGAGATTGCTCTGAAGTACAAGGGGTACATTGAACGTCAAAAAGAAGAGGTGCAAAAAACGTTAGCACACGAAGAAATGGTTCTGCCTTCTGATCTCGACTACGATAAAGTGATCGGACTGTCGTTTGAAGTGCGTCAAAAACTCAAGGCAGTGCGTCCTGAAACGCTGGGACAGGCATCCAGAATTTCCGGTGTGACTCCGGCTGCGGTTTCATTGCTTCTTGTGTATTTAAAGCGTCTCAAGTGGGGTAATTAATTGTGGCGACGGAATTCCTAGCTTCAGAGATCCAAACAAAAGTACGCGATGAAATTCAGTTGGAACTGACAGAAGATCAGGCCGAAAAACTGGCTCGCTTTACATCGCTTTTGTTGCGTTGGAATAATGCGTACAACTTGACGAGCATCAAGAATCCGGAAGATGTGGTTCGTCTGCATATTGCTGATTCATTGACACTTGTCCAGCATTTCACTGATTTGGTCGGAGAGGTGAAAAATGTTCTGGACGTCGGCAGCGGGGGAGGCCTTCCGGCAATTCCTTTGGCGATCATGCGTCCTGATCTACAGATTACGATGGTTGACGCTGTTCAGAAGAAAACGATTTTTCAGAAGCAGGCTTGTGTCACGTGCCGGCTGTCCAATGTGGAGCCCATTCATGCACGTATTGAAACGCTGAAGAAAAAAACGTTTGAAGTGGTGACCAGTCGAGCGTTTGCCTCTTTAAAAGATATGGTGGAATTGACACGGGACATTCTGTCAGAAGACGGACGTTGGCTTGCAATGAAGGGTAAGTTTCCGGATCAAGAAATCGCAGAATTACCATCTGATATCGAAGTGGAGAAAAAGCTGCTCTTAACGCTTGGAAATGGAAAAATTGAACGCGTTTTAATTGTCCTCAAGCGTAAGAATGCTCAATGAGGTTGGTTTTGAGGTGATTTAAACGCGGTTTGGTTGAGCGAGCTAAAAATTTCCTTTTAAATCAATGGCTCATCATTAAATTGTCATGTAAAGAAGGTATACACAGCAATTTTCAGGACTCTGAACTCACAAAATGATCATGTTTGAATCCGAAATTGCCAATCTGTACACAGCGGCCATTATGGTCTTTGCAGCATTGGTGCCTGTACTCAATCCGTTTGGTGGTGCAATGTTTTTTCTGACGCTGACCAACGGAGTCGATCCTCATATACGTGGCGCAATGGCCAATCGTATCGGGTTGTACTCGCTGATTGTGTTACTGGTTTGCTTGTTCGCCGGAAACATCATTCTTAATTTCTTCGGAATATCGATTGGTGTTTTGCGAATGGCAGGTGGGATTGTTCTGTTTAGTGCTGGATGGCAGGCTTTGAACGCACCGGCACAAGAAGAGGGTACTCCTTCTGGTCAACCAAAGAGTGCTCGAGCCCTCTCCACCATGGCCTTTTACCCGTTTACATTGCCGCTGACGACTGGTCCCGGAGCGATCTCCGTTGCTGTGGCCATTGGTGCGACTCCTTATGAGGATGTCGGGCAGTTGATTGGGACAGTGTTGGGGATTGCATTGAGCATTGCTCTGGTTTGGGTGTGTTATCGCTATTGCGACAGAATCACCCGAGCCATTGGAGCAGCGGGCTCGGATGCGTTGGCAAGAATTTTCTCGTTTATTTTGATATGTCTTGGTGTCTCTACGTTCTGGACAGGATTTTCTGAATTGTGGGCACAGCTTTAAGCGCTTTAATGCGCAAATAAGATTACGGAGCATAAAAAGAAGATGGCTTATATCTTTTGCATTGCCAATCAAAAAGGCGGCGTCGGAAAAACAACAACCGCAGTGAATACGGCCGCCGCTTTGGCAAAAAAGCGCAAGAAGGTTTTGTTGGTAGACCTGGATGCTCAGGGAAATGCCACAACGGGATCTGGAATTGAAAAAAGTGAGTGTGAATTCACTATTTATGATCTTTTGGTAAATAAAAAGATCAAATTCGATCAGGTTGTGCAGAAGAGCGAAGTGGGCGGTTATGACGTTTTGCCATCCAATCGCGAATTGTCGGCAGCTGAACTTGAAATTGCCGAGATGAAGGATCGAGACAATTTGCTCAAGAACATTCTGGCAAAGGTTGAAGACAGCTATGACTTCATTTTGATCGATTGCCCACCTTCTCTGTCTCTTATCACCGTAAATGCTTTGTGTTGCGCAATGGGTGTGATTGTTCCGATGCAGTGCGAGTATTACGCGATGGAAGGTTTGAGTGATCTTGTTGAGACGATCAATCGTGTCGTGGCCAACAAGAATCCGAATCTCAAGGTGATCGGCGTATTGCGTGTGATGTACAGCCCGCGAATCTCATTGCAGAACCTTGTGAGCAATGAGCTCATCCAAACTTTTGGTGCTGTTGTGTTTGATACGGTGATTCCGCGTAATGTCAGTTTGGCGGAAGCGCCTTCTTTCGGAAAACCCGTGATGTACTACAAGAAGACCAGTACGGGTGCCAAGGCTTATCTAGATTTCGGCCGTGAACTGATTCGTCGTGTCAAAGACGAAGTGCAAGCCGTGCAAAAGGAGTAACGCGTTATGCCACCTAAGAAAACCAGTCGCCTCGGTCGGGGCCTGTCTTCCTTGTTGGGCGCCGAGGTGCCTGCCAACATTCCGACGCCGGCAAAGGCTAAGGCTGCTGCAACGGCAGCTCAAGAACAAAATGCGGGACCGGCCGTTCGAGAGATTGAAATCAGTCAGCTTAAAGCGGGCAAGTATCAGCCTCGTACGCTGATCGAACAGGAAAAGCTTCAAGAACTGAGCGATTCGATTCGACAGCAGGGCGTGATCAGTCCGATCATCGTGCGTCCGCTCGCAAGCGGCCGCTACGAGATCATCGCCGGCGAACGGCGTTACCGGGCCAGCAAACTTGCAGGCAAAAAAACGGTTCCTGCCATTGTGCGAGAAGTTGACGACAAGAGTGCTCTTGCGATGGCGCTGATTGAAAACATGCAGCGCGAAGATTTGAACGCGGTAGAAGAAGCTGCTGGTGTGAGTCGCCTGATCGAAGAATTCGGGTATACCCATGAGCAGGCAGCTGAAGCCATCGGGCGTAGTCGTTCTGCAACGACCAACCTATTGCGATTGCTGAATCTGACCGAAGCGGTCAAGCAGATGCTTGCCGACGGCAAGATTGACATGGGACATGCTCGAGCCTTGCTGGCTTTGTCCGGTGCTGAGCAAATTCAGGTTGCCAACGAGATCGTGGCCAAGGATTTGTCCGTTCGTGAGACCGAGCGGTTGATTGCTCGTCTGACGGATAAAGGCGAAGAAAAGAAATCTAAAGACGCCAAGAAAGAGCAGAGCGCGGATGACCGGATTCTTGAAGAGCGTCTGGCCGAATCGATCGGAGCCCCCGTGCATGTTGTGTATGGGAAGAAGGGACGAGGAAAAATCGTAATCGATTTTGCTGACCTAGACGATCTGGACGCGCTCATTGCCAAGCTTGCGCCGGAGAAAATGTAACAAGAGCGCGAGCCTTGTTGGGCGCTTTGGTTTCGTGATGCGGAAGCAGGCGGCGGATGGCAAAACCTCTTAAGATTTGGCAAACCCGCGAAAAAACTGGCAGAATGCGCCGCCGCCTACCTCTGTGGTGGTAAGGACTTTAAGCCCTTCAGATACTTGTTAAAGAGTATGTACACACGTAAAATAGCGCCATTTAAAAAGGGGGGTTCGGCACGGTATGAATCGTGAGGAATTGGTTCGTGTCGTGCTCTGGCAATTTGCAGCCATCGTCGTAACAGCACTCGTCTCTTGGATCGGTTTCGGTTCGGGGGCGGGTTTGTCTGCTATGTTCGGTGGTTTGTGTGTTGCGGTCCCCAACGCTATGTTCGCTTTGTATCTGTTACGTAGCCTCGGAAGTAAAAAGCCTGTGGCTCCGGCGCTGATACTTCTGGGCGAGCTTCTTAAGATTTTCGTAATCTGCGTGCTCTTTGCGCTGACGGCGAAGTTCTTCACAGATCTCAACTGGCCTGCAATGCTTGCCGGCATCATCGCCGGGGTGTTCGGACAGATGATTTCTATCTTTATTAAACACTGAGACCCAAAGGGATTTGGTTATGGCTACAGAAGGAGCACTTAGCTCAACCGGATACATGCTTCACCACCTGACGCATAATGCCTCCGGCAAGATGCAGTCAATCATTGACTTTTCGGTCATCAACTACGACACCATCTTCTTTTCCATTCTCATGCTGGTTGTTTCGTTGTGGTTGCTTCGCCGCGCCGCAAAGAACGCCACGAGCGGTGTGCCGGGCAAGTTCCAGTGCGCCGTCGAAATGCTTGTGGACATGGTGGAAGAACAGAGTAAATCGATTGTGCATGGCGATCGTACCTTTATCGCTCCCTGTGCACTGACGGTTTTCGTCTGGGTCGTACTGATGAACGCAATCGACCTGATTCCTGTCGACTTGCTGCCCGCAATTGCTGGTCTTTTCGGCATCCACTACTTGCGTCCGCTGCCGACGGCAGACTTGAACGGCACGATGGGTATTTCCATTGCTGTGCTACTGCTGAGTCTGTACTACGGCTTTAAGATTAAAGGTGCAGGCGGTTGGTTCCACGAGCTGTTCTCGGCTCCGTTCGGCAACCACTTCCTGTTGTGGCCCTTTAACTGTGCATTGAATATCATTGAGTATCTTGCTAAGACTGTCAGTCTCGGCATGCGACTCTTTGGCAACATGTACGCAGGTGAACTGCTCTTCTTCCTGATCGCTCTGCTCGGCGGCTATGCCATGAGCTTCGGCGTGTTCGGGGGCTCGTTGAGCGTGTTCGGCCAGATTTTTGCCGGCCTTTGCTGGTGGTTGTTCCACATTTTGATCGTTCTGCTTCAGGCGTTCATCATGATGATGCTGACCTTGGTTTACATTGGTCAGGCTCATGACGGACACTGATGGCTATTTTTTCCTTTCTTTCTCTTTTCATTCCTAACTGGAAAAACTTAAGGAGTTTGCAATGACCAACGTTGCTATGGTTGCCCTGGCCTCCGGCCTCATTATCGCCTTCGGTGCCATGGGCGCCTGCATTGGCATCGGCATCATGGGTTCCAAGTACCTCGAATCTGCCGCTCGCCAGCCTGAGCTCATGAACACCCTTCAGACGAAGATGTTCCTGCTCGCCGGCCTGATCGACGCTGCCTTCCTTATCGGCGTCGGCGTGGCCATGATGTTCGCCTTTGCCAACCCGTTCGCCGGCTAATCCCGGTTTGAAGGATCGACGCACAAGGCTCGATCCAATACCGTCTATTTTTAATTGACGTTGCCGCGAACACCTTGACGGCGGTGGTTGAAAAGCCGATCCGCCGCTGAGGTGTGCGGCAAAAACGGGGTTGACAATGAACATTAATGCCTCTCTGTTTGTACAGATGGTGGTGTTCTTCATCGGATGCTGGATCACGATGAAGTTCATCTGGCCGCCTTTGATCAAAGCGATCGAAGAACGCCAAAACAAGATCGCTCAGGGTCTTGCCGCTGCTGACAAGAGCAATGAAGCTCTTGCCGAAGCCCAGGCCAAGGGCCGCGAGATCGAAGCAGAAGCACGTGCTCATGCGACGACCATCGTCTCTGACGGTGAAAAGCGCGGCGCAGCGATTGTTGAAAATGCCAAGGAACGCGCCCAGGCTGAAGCCGATCGCATCATTGCGAGCGCTAAGGCTGAGGCCGCACAGGAAATGCAGCGTGCCCGCGAACAGCTTCGTGACGAAGTTGCCGCTCTCGCTGTGGCCGGTGCCGAGCAGATTCTTGCTCGCGAAGTGGACAAGACCGTTCACGCACAGCTTCTTGAACAACTTAAGGCGAAGCTCTAATCATGGCTGAACTTTCGACGATTGCCCGCCCTTACGCTCAAGGCCTCTGGAAGGCTCTTGCAGACCGTGGGGACACCGCGCAGGCCGCTGAGATTGAGCAGTCGCTCTTTGCTCTCAGCTCTGCGGTTTCCGAACCGCAGGTTGCCGAACTCGTGTCCGATCCTAAGGTGACCGATGACCAGATGTATGACCTGCTTGCCGGGTCGATCGGCGAGGAGGCTCCCTCCGAGCTGAAAGGCCTTCTGCGCACAGTCATCGAAAATGGTCGTCTCTGTGCTTTGCCCGAGATCGCCGCGCAGTTCCGTGCGCTTAAAAACGAATCCGAAGGTGTCGCTGACGCCTACATCGAGTCCGCCTACGCCCTCACCAAGAAGGACGTCGACCAGCTTGTCAAAGCGCTCAGCACGAAGTTCCCCGGAGTGACGCTCCGTCCCGAAGTGTCCATCAATAAGGACCTTATCGGCGGTGTCAGCATCCGTGTGGGAGACCAGGTGCTTGACGGTTCGGTACGTGCGCGTCTTGCGCAGATGAAGGCGGCGCTCACCGCATAAATTTCGGAGCTCTAAGAATGCAACTTAATCCTAGTGAAATCAGCGAACTGCTGAAGCAGCGAATCGAAGGCCTCGGGGTTTCGGCTGATCTCCGTACCCAGGGCACCGTGGTTTCGGTGACCGACGGTATTTGCCGCGTGCACGGTCTTCACGACGTGATGCAGGGCGAAATGCTGGAATTCCCCGGCAATACCTATGGCCTCGCGCTCAACCTTGAACGTGATTCCGTCGGTGCCGTTATTCTCGGCAACTACGAACACATTTCCGAAGGCGATACGGTTAAGACCACCGGTCGCATCCTTTCCGTTCCCGTCGGTCCGGCTCTGATCGGCCGTGTGGTGAACGCGCTCGGCCAGCCGATTGACGGCAAGGGCCCGATTGCCACCGAAGAATTCGACGTGGTTGAAAAGGTTGCTCCCGGCGTGATCGATCGTCAGTCCGTGAGCCAGCCGGTTCAGACGGGTCTGAAGTCCGTTGACGCCATGATCCCGATCGGCCGCGGCCAGCGTGAATTGATCATTGGTGACCGCCAGACCGGTAAGACGGCTATCGCTATCGATACGATCATCAACCAGAAGGGCAAGGACCTTATCTGCGTTTACGTGGCTATCGGCCAGAAGGCTTCTACGATTGCCAACGTGGTGCGTCAGCTCGAAGAGCACGGCGCCATGGAATACACCATCATTGTGGCTGCTACGGCTTCCGAATCCGCCGCTCTGCAGTACATCGCTCCCTACGCGGGCGCCACGATGGGCGAATACTTCCGTGACCGCGGTCAGGACAGCCTGATCGTTTACGACGACTTGACCAAGCAGGCTTGGGCTTATCGCCAGATTTCCCTGCTGCTGCGTCGTCCGCCCGGACGCGAAGCCTATCCCGGCGACGTGTTCTACCTGCACTCCCGTCTGCTCGAACGTGCCGCTCGCGTGAACCCGGCTTATGTCGAACGCTTCACGAAGGGCGCTGTCAAGGGCAAGACCGGTTCGATGACCGCTTTGCCGATCATTGAAACGCAGGCCGGTGACGTGACCGCCTTCGTTCCGACGAACGTGATTTCCATTACCGACGGCCAGATCTTCTTGGAAACCGACTTGTTCAACGCCGGTGTCCGTCCTGCTATTAACCCCGGCATCTCGGTGTCCCGCGTGGGTGGTGCAGCTCAGACCAAGATTATCAAGAAGCTCGGTGGCGGTGTTCGTCTGGCTCTGGCTCAGTACCGTGAACTGGCTGCGTTTGCTCAGTTCGCCAGCGACCTTGACGAAGCTACCCGCAAGCAGCTTGAACGCGGCCGTGTGGTGACCGAACTCATGAAGCAGCCCCAGTACCAGCCGTTGCAGGTTTGGGAAGAAGCTGTGACGTTGTACGCTGTTGAAATGGGTGCATTTGACGATGTGGCCGTTAAGGACGCTCTCAAGTGCGAACGCGCCATGCGCGAATACCTGCAGCAGCACCACGCCGATCTGGTTGAACGCATCGAGCAGAAGAAGGAGCTGTCCAAGGAAGACGGCGCCATCATGAAGTCTGCCATCGAAGAGTTCAAGAAGAACGGTGCGTGGTAATCGGCACCAACACACTCTGAGAGGACCACATGCCTAGTACAAAGGAAATTCGCGGAAAGATCAAGAGCGTGCAAAACACGCGAAAGATCACCAAGGCGATGGAGATGGTTGCGGCCTCGAAGATGCGTAAGGCTCAGGATCGTATGCGCGCAGCCCGCCCGTACGCCGACAAGGTGCGCAATATCATTGCGCATCTTGCAAGCGCCCGTGCGGACTACAGCCATCCGTTCCTCGTCAAGCACAAGGTTCAGACCGGTAAGGCCGCGCTCATTATGGTGACCACGGACAAGGGTCTGGCCGGTGCGCTGAATACGAACATTCAGCGACAGGTTCTGCACAAGGCAACCGAGCTTCGCGAACAGGGCGTGACGTTGCAGGTGACAGCCATTGGTAACAAGGCTGTCGCATTCTGCGGTCACGCCGGTCTCGAAGTGGTGAGTCAGGCTGTTCAGCTTGGCGATCACCCCCAGCTGGAACGCCTTCTGGGTGCCATCCGCGTACAGCTTGATGCGTACGCGCAGGGCAAGGTTGATTGCGTGTACCTCGCTTATTCGCGCTTTATCAACGCGATGAAGCAGGAACCTGTCATTGAGCAGCTTTTGCCGCTTACCGACGACAAGCTCGCATCCCTCGGGGAAAAACCGCATGCGTATTCGTGGGACTACATCTACGAACCGAATGCGCAGACCGTGCTCGACGAATTGCTCAAGCGCTACGTCGAAGCTTTGATTTATTCGTCGGTTGCAGAAAACATGGCTTCCGAGCAGTCTGCCCGTATGGTGGCCATGAAGGCCGCTTCGGACAACGCCAAGAAGTTGATCGGTGAACTGCAGCTCGTCTATAACAAGACCCGTCAGGCCGGCATTACGAAGGAAATCACCGAAATTGTCGGTGGTGCCGCCGCCGTGTCTTAAGAAACAGATTTGAATACCGAGGAAAAACCAATGAGTATCGGACAAATCGTTCAGGTCATCGGCGCTGTGGTGGACGTTGAATTCCCCCGCGACGCGATGCCGAAGGTTTATGACGCTCTTATCCTTGAACAGGATGAGAACAATACCCTGGCCGAAGCCGGCCTGACTTTTGAAGTGCAGCAGCAGCTGGGCGACGGCGTGGTGCGCACCATTGCCATGGGCTCGTCCGAAGGTCTGCAGCGCGGCATGAAGGTTCGCTCGACCGGTGCCGGCATCTCCGTGCCGGTCGGTCACAAGACCCTGGGCCGCATCATGGACGTGCTCGGCCGTCCTATCGATGACTGCGGTCCCATCGGCGAAGACGAACGCCGTACGATTCACCGCGAAGCTCCCAAGTTCGACGAACTGAGCCCGTCCGTGGATCTGCTCGAAACCGGCATTAAGGTTATTGACTTGATCTGCCCGTTCGCCAAGGGCGGCAAGATCGGTCTGTTCGGCGGCGCCGGTGTGGGCAAGACCGTCAACATGATGGAGCTCATCAACAACATCGCTAAGGCCTACGGTGGTTATTCCGTGTTTGCCGGCGTCGGTGAACGTACCCGTGAAGGTAACGACTTCTACCATGAAATGGAAGAGTCCAAGGTTCTCGACAAGGTGGCCATGGTGTTCGGTCAGATGAACGAACCGCCGGGCAACCGTCTGCGTGTTGCTTTGACGGGCCTGACGATGGCTGAAGCCTTCCGTGACGAAGGCCGCGACATCCTGCTCTTCATTGACAACATTTACCGTTACACTCTTGCCGGTACCGAAGTGTCCGCTTTGCTCGGCCGTATGCCTTCCGCTGTGGGCTACCAGCCGACGCTGGCCGAAGAAATGGGCAAGCTGCAGGAACGAATCACCTCCACGAAGACGGGTTCCATTACCTCGATTCAGGCTGTGTACGTTCCCGCTGACGACTTGACTGACCCGTCCCCGGCTACTACCTTCAGCCACTTGGACGCCACCGTTGTGTTGAGCCGTGACATTGCAGCTCTGGGTATCTACCCGGCCGTTGACCCGCTCGACTCCACGTCCCGTCAGGTCGACCCCAACATCATCGGCGAAGAACACTACACGGTCGCCCGCCGCGTTCAGGAAACGCTGCAGAAGTACAAGGAATTGCGCGACATCATCGCAATTCTCGGTATGGACGAATTGTCGCCGGAAGACAAGCTCGCCGTGACGCGTGCTCGTAAGATCCAGCGCTTCCTGTCCCAGCCCTTCCACGTGGCCGAAGTGTTTACGGGCTCGCCCGGTAAGTACGTTCCGCTCAAGGAAACGATCCGTGGCTTCAAGATGATTGTTGACGGCGAATGCGATCAGTTGCCGGAACAGGCCTTCTACATGGTCGGCACGATTGACGAAGCCTTCGAAAAGGCTAAGACGATCAAGTAATTCCGGCTCACTGCACCTGCGGGGAAAAGCGTTGAACACTGTTCTCCGCAGTGCACCGGCATCAAGCCGATTTAACGGAGCAATCTATGGCTACGATTTTTGTTGACGTCGTCAGCGCTGAAGAGTCCATCTTCTCCGGTGAAGCCAGTTTTGTGGCTTTGCCCGGTCAGGAAGGCGAGCTCGGTATTCTGCCCGGACACGTTCCTCTGCTTACCCGCATTCGTCCTGGTGCCGTGCGCATCACGACGACGGAAGGCGCGCAGGAAAATGTGTTCGTCGCAGGCGGTATCCTTGAGGTGCAGCCCGACCGCGTGACTGTTCTGGCCGACACGGCCATCCGCAGCAAGGATCTTGATGAAGCTAAGGCGAAGCAGGCGCTCGAAGAAGCGAAGCTTCACCGCGCCAAGGCGCAGAGCAACATGGAGATTGCCAAGCTCGAAGCGACCATGGCAGCACTGGCTGCACAGATCGCCTACATCAAGCGCATGCGTCACTGACCTTGCGCAACGGCGTGAAGACGCCTTGCTTGGAGAAGCGGCCTTTTCAAGACGCGTCCTTGTTTTTTACGAGGTCCGTCGGAGAGAAGGCCGTTTTTCTTTAGTTTCGAGCGTGACAGGTCACCGAGCCTTGCGCTAGGATTCGAGAGACAGCCGCTTGCAGCGCGGCACTTTGTTGGATTTAATGAGAAAGGAGCATCTCGATGGATGCACAAGACTTTACGGATGTGATTCAGGTTTGCACCGACGGCAGTAGCCTGTCTGAAAAAGGTGTGACGACTGCTGTCGAACTTGCCAAAACGCTTGGCCTGCCGCTTCTGGGTATGACAGTTGTCAAGGGTGATGCTCCTGAAAACGGTTTGGAAGGAGAACCGCAAGAAGTTCGCGATCGTTTGCAGACCATTGTGGAGGAAGCCGAGGCTGCCGGCATTCAATATCGGGTTCTTGCCGAACACGCCGCCACGCCGCATGAAGGCATTCTCGACGTTGCCATGCGTTATGACGCACGCTTTATTGTGATGGCTAGCCGCGGTCTGGGGTCGCTTGGCAGTCTTTTCCTTGGTTCCGAAACGCAAAAGACCCTCGCTGAAGCCGACCGTCCCGTACTGGTGATCCGCTAGTTCTCTTTGGGGCTTAACGCTTCCAATACTGCTTCGGGCGCAATGTCGGTAATGCGAACCCGCTTTTCCCGACTGGTTTCGCCCGAGATCAGTGTCACGCCGGATTTGGATGTGCCGATTTTCTTTGCGAGAAATGCGCACAGCTTGGCGTTGGCCTTCCCGTCAACAGGGGGTGCTGCAAGCGCTACTTTCAGTTTGCCGTCAAAGACTCCCGCTACGGCGTCCTTCTTGGCGCCGGGCCGCGCGTGAACGCTTAAAACAACACCCCTGTCATCCTCTCTTAACCAAGAACAAAGGTTTGGTGTGCGAGAATCCGTGCTTTCTCGGATGCTTTGTACAGAATTTTTTGCCATGAAACCGATCAACGACACTTTTTTGCGTGCGCTCAAGCGCGAACATACCGACTATACCCCGTTGTGGCTGATGCGTCAGGCAGGCCGCTATTTGCCTGAATATAACGCCACGCGCGCGCGTCTCGGATCGTTCCTTGCTTTGGCAAAGTGTCCTGAAGCGGCTTGTGAGGTGACGTTGCAGCCTGTGGATCGTTACGGACTCGATGCCGCCATTCTCTTCTCGGACATTCTCACTGTGCCTGATGCAATGGGGCTCGGTCTGAGCTTTGTTGCCGGCGAAGGTCCTGTCTTTGCCAAACCCGTGCAAAGCGAAGAGGCCGTCAACGCCTTGTATGTCCCCGATATTGAAGAAAGTCTCGGTTACGTTACCGAAGCCGTGCGTGTGATTCGCCGCGAGCTCAACAACCGAGTTCCTCTGATCGGCTTTTCCGGATCGCCCTTTACGCTTGCTTGCTACATGGTTGAAGGCGGCAGTTCCAAGGATTTTGCGACGATCAAGAAGATGATGTACTCGCGCCCGGATCTGTTGCACCGAATTTTGGATGTCAACGCACGCGCCGTGACGGCATACCTCAATGCGCAGATTTTGGCGGGCGCTCAGGCGGTCCAGATTTTTGACACCTGGGGCGGCGCCTTGGCTGACGGTTGCTTCGAAGCATTTAGCCTGAAGTATATGAAGCAGATCGTCGATGGGCTCATCCGCGAAAACGACGGTGAGAAGGTTCCGGTTATTCTCTTTACTAAAGGTGGCGGCTTGTGGCTCAAGGAAATGGCTGCAACGGGCGCTGACTGTATCGGTCTGGACTGGACAGTGAATCTCACCAAAGCCCGTGCCTGTGTGCAGGATGCGGTGGCTCTTCAGGGCAACCTCGATCCAGCCGTTCTTTTTGCCGATGAAGCTTCCATCCGTCGCGAAGCACGTCGCGTGATCGACAGCTTCGGCAAGGTTGGCAATGGCGGCCACGTCTTTAACCTCGGTCACGGCATCAATCAGCATACGGATCCGGAAGCGGTTCGCATTCTGGTTGATGAAGTGCATAACTATTCGCGTCAGATGCACGCATCCTAAGACTCTAGTGGGCAGACTCTCAGCTGCCCCAAGAAGTTGTGGAAAAGTTGTTTTCCACAAAGTTATCCACAGCTTTGACCACAGGTTGTGAAGAAAAGAAAAGCCCTCGATATGAGGGTTTTTCTTTTGATTTTTGTATGTAATCTGTTGAATTTAAAGGGAATTGATGGAGGGTTATCGAAGCTCATCTAAATGGTGAAAAGTGCCTTTATTCCCTGAACGGCCAAGGAAAACAAGTGTTTTCCACATAGTTATCCACAGGTTGAAAGCGGTTGTGCACAACCGAGGCAAAGAGACAGGCGAACTTTAAAATTCGTGTTGCGTCAAGACCTAAACGTCATTTGATTTCTTTTTTCAGCTTCTTTTTCTCATGACTTTTCCACAGTTTGCCAAAGTGATTGTCGACGCTCCGTTGCCGGAGCTGGACTATACCGTCGGTGACGAGGTGCAGCTTATGGTCGGTGATCGCGTGTTGGTTCCTCTCGGCGCGCGCAAGGTGGTGGGAATTGTCACGGGGCTGTCCGATTCGACGGAAGTTGCGGCCGGAAAACTCAAATCCGTTTTGCGCGTTTTCCACGAGGTGGAGCCGTTGCGCAAAGAGTGGCTCAAGACCATGGCGTTTGCGGCGGATTATTACCTGCGGCCACGAGGGGAAGCGGCGTTGTCTGCGCTGCCGCCTTTTTTTCGACTGCCCGCTACGCCAACCTATGAAAGGCGTCTGCAGAAGCTTCGCGAACTCAAGACGAAGAAGATCACTTATGAACCGGCGCCAGTTCTCAACGACGAGCAGAAGGCGGCAGCAGATGCGGTGTCGGCAAGTACCGGCTACGCACCGTTTATGCTTTTCGGAGTGACCGGCTCCGGCAAAACGGAAGTCTATTTACACATCATCGAAAGTGTTCTGGCCAAAGATCACGAAGCACAGGTGATGCTGTTGGTACCTGAAATCAATTTGACGCCGCAGCTGGAAGCCCGGGTGAGAGCGCGTTTTGCACAGGCTCTCGTCGTGACCATGCATTCGAGTCTTACGCCCGCAGAGCGAGCGCGCAATTGGTTGGCCGTACATGAGGGAAGAGCGCGCATTCTGGTGGGGACGCGCATGGCGGTCTTTGCGAGTTTTCAAAAACTCTCGCTCATCATTGTCGACGAGGAGCACGACCCGAGCTACAAAGCCGGCGAGGGGATGCGTTTTTCGGCTAGAGACGTGGCACTCAAGCGCGCCTTCGACAATAAGATCGCCTGTGTACTTGGCTCTGCAACCCCGTCGCTCGAGACCTGGCAGCAGGTGCGCAGCGGTCAATACAAGCGACTGACGCTGTCACACCGTGCGGTGGCGACAGCTCACTTGCCGGAGCTGCAGCTCGTTGATATGTCAAAGCGCAAACCCGCTGTTTTTTCCGAAGAGGTCAAGGAGGCGGTGACGCAGGCCATTGAAGCGGGTGGTCAGGTGCTGATTTTCATTAATCGGCGAGGATATGCGCCGGTGATCAGCTGCACGGCCTGCGGTTGGGTAACGCGCTGCGTGCATTGCTCGGGCTTTACGGTATTTCATAAAACGGAAAAACGTTTGGTTTGTCACCATTGCGGCAGTCGATATGAAGTTCCGGAGCGCTGTCCTGTGTGCGGCAATGCGGAAATCCTGCCGGTTGGAACCGGTACGCAGCGCATCGAAGAAGCCATTGAGGCGCTTTGGCCTCAGGCACGCGTGTTGCGCATTGATCGTGATAGTGTGCGAAGCAAATCGGCTGCTGAATCGGCTTTCGAGTCGGTTCATGAGGGAGGCGTCGACATTGTCGTGGGGACGCAGATGATTGCCAAGGGGCATGATTTCAAACGCGTGAGCCTCGTGGTGGTACTCAATGCCGACGCTCAGCTCATGAGTCCTGATGTGCGTGCCGAGGAGCGGCTTTACGCTACACTCATGCAGGTCGCAGGCCGAGCGGGACGAGCCGAGCGTGCCGGTCGCGTGATGATTCAGACCCGGTACCCGAATCACCCCGTTTATGCCGATATGAAGACGCAAAACTATGAGCAGTTTGCCGAACGCCTCCTGCAGGAGCGTGAAGATGCTGTTTCTCCTCCGTTTTGTCGTCAGGCTCTTTTAACGGCGCAGGCCAAGACGCTTGACCGAGCACTGGGCTTTTTGCGGCGTGCCAAGATAAAAGCCGAGGCGCTGGCGGCCGGTGACGTGTTCATTTATGAACCGGTTCCGATGCCGCTGATGCGCCTCAAAGATCGGGAGCGAGGTCAGCTGCTGGTGGAGTCGGGATCTCGCGCGAGACTTCACGCTTTTTTGGTTGCCTGGTCGGCGGCAATGTCTGCGGCGGACCCGAGGGACGCCGGCACCGATTGGACGATAGAGGTGGACCCGGCCGATATCTAAGAGAGCGAACTCTCCCGTATAATGCTTGCCGTTCGTCGCCGTAGTTCAACTGGATAGAATATGGCCCTCCGAAGGCTGTGATGTGGGTTCGAGTCCCGCCGGCGGCACCAACCGAATACACTCTGAGAGCGCGCGCCGCAAGCGCGCTTTTTTTTCAAAGGATGTCCTGCAGATGGTGTTTCCCGTTGACATGAGCCTGCACAAAAAGAGCAAGCGTTTTGACATTGCTTTTGATGACGGACAGAGCTTTTCGTTTTCCTTCGAATTTCTTCGTGTCTTTTCTCCCTCGGCGGAAGTGACGGGACACACGCCCGATCAGGCAAAACTTCAGGTCGGAAAGCGCGATGTGGACGTCAAAGGCGTTGAGCCGATCGGCCGTTACGCCGTGCGTTTTATTTTCGACGACGGTCACGATTCCGGCATTTACAGCTGGGAGTATTTGCACGACATCGGCACGCGTCAGCAGGAACTTTGGGACGGTTATCTTGCTCAACTCAAGGAGGCTGGGGCAAGCCGCGATCCAGCCGATCCCGCCAATGTGCCGTTCATGCCCAAGCCTAAGGCGACATGCCCGTCCAAGCAGCACGGATAAGAAACATGGCAGAAGAAAATCAGAAACAATCTTCCGATTCCGAAAAGCAGGTGGACTTTGGCTACCGCGCCGTGCCCGAAAGCGAAAAGGAAGAAGACGTCAAAGAAGTTTTCGAGTCGGTAGCCAAGCGCTATGACTTGATGAACGATGTTCTGAGTTTCGGGTTGCACCGTGTGTGGAAACGTACTTGCGTCTCTCTTTCCGGTGCAGCCGAAGGTCAAAAAGTGTTGGATATTGCTTCCGGCACTTGCGATATGGCGATTCGTTTCGGCGAAGTGGTCGGAAAGTCCGGAGAGGTGTGGGCGACCGACATTAATCATGAGATGATCAAGGAAGGCACCAAACGGCTTAAAGCCGTCGGGTGCAAGGCGCATGTTGCGATTTGTGACTGCGAGGCACTTCCTTTTGAGGACAATTATTTTGACATTGCGGTGGTGAGCTTCGGGCTGCGCAATATGACCCACAAAGATCGTGCGTTGAAGGAAATGATGCGCGTCGTGCGTTCTGGCGGACGCGTTGTGGTGCTTGAATTCAGTCGTTGCTGGAAGATCTTTAAGCCTTTTTACGATCTGTATTCCTTCAAGCTGATGCCGTGGCTCGGGCAAAAGATTGCGGGGGACGCGGAAAGCTATCGGTATTTGGCTGAGTCCATCCGCATGCATCCCGATCAGGAGACGCTTGCGGGCATCATGGAAGAGGTGGGGCTTGATCGCGTAACTTGGAAGAACATGACTTTCGGTGTTTGTGCGTTACATATTGGACTCAAGCCGTGACGGGTCGCGCAACGAACTGAAAAACTCACATACAAATCAACGAAAACACCTGTTTTAAGGCAGACGGCTCATCCGTACAATTGATAGCCGTTGTCCGCCGATGAAACAGGTGTTTTTGCAGATGCGGACGTCATTGAGAAACAGAGAAAGAAATCTATGAAAAAGTTTTTTGCCCTTTTGGCCGTGGGCTTGGTGATGATGACGACGGCAATTGACAGTGCTGAAGCGGCCCGTCGTATGGGCGGCGGCATGAATCTCGGCCGTCAGGCTCCGGCCCTGCGTCAGGCAACGCCGGCTCCGCAGGCTCCTGCTTTGCGTCAGAACCAGCAGAGCAATCGTCAGAACGCAGCCCAGCAGCAAAACACAGCGGGTGCCGCGGCTAATGCTGCCAAACCTTCTATGATGCGCAACATTCTCATGGGAGCTGCCGCTGCTTTGGGCATTACCGCTCTTTTGAGCGCATTCGGTCTTTCCGAAGGTGTAGGCCAGATCATCATGATCGTCCTGATGGCAGCAGCGCTCTATTTTGTCCTGCGCATGGTGCTCGGTCTATTTGCAGGGCGTGCGGCCGGCAATCGTTCCGGTGCGGCTTCCCGTCAGACCTATACGCAGACGCAGCGTGAACAGCCCCAGGCCAGCTATAGCCAGGCACAACCGGCTGCCGAAACTTCCGCTGCTTCTGCTTCGACCGCAACCGCAGCTTCCGTGATGCCTGAAACGATGGGGGCTCGCCCGGGCAGCGTCATGGATATGTTTGCTCGTCAGAATGCGCAGGTTGCTCAAGGAGAAGGTGCGCCCGCACTTGAAGTTCCGGCTGGTTTTGACGTAGCCGGTTTTGAAGCGGTGGCCAAGGAAAACTTCGTACGTTTGCAGAAGGCTTGGGACTCGGGTGACTACAACTCGCTCGGTGACTTTACGACAGATGAGCTCTTTATTGAACTGACGCACAGTTTGCGTGAGCGCGGTGCCGCCAAGCAGACCTCCGAGGTGATCAATCTTGACGCCAAGCTGTTGGGAATTGCGAAGATGGCCGACGCCAATGAGCACGTCGCTGTCGTCGAATTCAAGGGTGCCATGAAGATTGAGGGCGAGTTCGAAGAGGTTCGCGAACGTTGGGTTCTTGTCCGCAAGGACGACGACTCAAGTGGTTGGCTGCTCGCCGGCATCGAACAGGTCACTGCTTAAGTTTTTCGATTTTTCCTGCTCGACGTACCCGTCAAAGGCTCCGGCCGCGGCGGGTTTTTCATTTTGGGGCCACAAAATGCCGATCTGATGGCAGAATAATCCCGAATTTCCAAACCAATCCCGCCCGAAACCAACCGAAATTCAAAAGGGCGTCCATATTTTAGGAATCGATTCATGATCAACGTTGTTATTCTTGCCGCGGGGCAGGGCAAGCGTATGCGCTCGTCTCTTCCCAAAGTGCTGCAACCCTTGGCCGGTATGCCGATGCTCGGACATGTGCTTGCCAGCGTGAAAAAACTCGAAAACGTTTCCCGCACCGTCGTGGTCGTGGGTTGCGGAGCAGAAGCCGTCAAGAATGCTTTTGCGCAGGAAGAAGGTTTGCATTTTGTTTTACAGGAACCTCAGATGGGTACGGGGCACGCGCTGCAGTGTGCATTGCCCGAACTCGATCCCGAGGCCGAATACACGCTGGTGCTCTTGGGTGACGTACCGCTTGTGCAACCTGAAACGATTGAGCGGCTTCTGACGGCTGCAGGCGACGGCATGGCTATTCTCACGACCGTGCTTCGCAATCCCACGGGTTATGGCCGTATCCTGCGCCAGAAGGGTCGCATCGTTGCGATTGTTGAACAAAAAGACGCTACCGAAGGCCAAAAGCAAATCCGAGAAGTCAACACCGGCATCATGTTGCTTCCGACGGCGCGTTTGCAGGGGTGGCTTTCCGAACTCAAGACTTCCAATGCACAAGGCGAGTACTATCTCACCGACGTGATCGGCTTGGCTGTGCGCGACGGCGTGCGCATCAACTCTGCGCGTCCTCGCCGCAGCTTTGAAGTCGAAGGCGTCAATTCCAAGACGCAGCTTGCCCGTCTTGAAGGTATCTGGCAGGATCATCTGGCCGAACAGCTCACCGAAAGCGGCGTAACGGTGCTTGATCCGTCGCGTCTGGACATCCGCGGTACGCTGCAGTGCGGTACCGACGTCGTGATTGATGTGGGCTGCGTGTTCGAGGGTGAAGTTAAGCTTGGCGACAATGTTTATGTCGGACCCTACTGCGTGATTCGTAATGCCGAAATCGCTGCGGGAACTCGCATTGAAGCTTTTACGCACATTGATTCGGCCAAGATCGGTCCCGATGCCAAGATCGGCCCCTATTCTCGTTTGCGTCCGGGTGCTGAACTCTCTGCCAAGGTGCACATCGGCAACTTCGTGGAAATTAAGAAGTCTGAAATCGGCGAAGGTTCCAAAGTCAACCACCTCTCTTACATCGGTGATACGACAATGGGCTCAGGCGTTAACATCGGTGCGGGCACCATCACCTGCAACTACAACGGTGTCGAGAAGTTCCGCACGGTGATCGGTGACAAAGCTTTCATCGGTTCGGGTACTGAATTAGTGGCTCCGGTAACGGTCGGCAGCGGTGCTACGATCGGCGCCGGCACGACGCTTACCCATAATGCTCCCGAACACAAACTTACGGTGGGACGCGCCCGTCAGACGACGATCGAAGGATGGAAGCCGCCGGTGCCTGAAGGCTACACGTTCGTGAAGAACTGATCGCGGAGGCGGCATCATGTGCGGAATTGTGGCCGGCGTTGCCGGCAGGGACGTTGTTCCCGTTTTTCTGCAGGGTCTAAAGCGCCTTGAGTACCGTGGCTACGACAGCTGCGGCGTCGCAGTCGTGCGCGACGGTGAAATTGACCGCGCCCGCAGTGTGGCGCGTGTCAAGGATTTGGCCGAGCAGGTGCGGGCCGAAGGCATGCACGGCACCGTCGGCATTGCGCATACACGCTGGGCCACGCATGGGGGGCCCGTCGTAGCCAATGCACACCCGCATATTGCGGGCAACCGCATTGCATTGGTGCACAACGGCATCATCGAAAACTTCGCTCAACTGCGAACCGAGCTCGAAGCCACAGGTGTCACCATGCAAAGCCAAACGGACACCGAAGTGCTCGCACATCTGGTCAATTTCTATCTTGAGGATGACCTTCTGGAGGCGCTCAAAAAGGCGCTTTCCCGTGTGACGGGTGCCTATGCGGTGGCAGTTTTCGACAAACGCCACCCCGAGCGTATCGTGGGTGCGCGTCAAGGTTCTCCCATGGTCGTTGGTTTGGGCGAGGGCGAAAACTTTATCGCCAGCGACGCCATGGCGCTCGTCGGAGTCACGGACAAGATTGTGTATCTTGACGACGGCGATATTGTGTCGATGACCAAGGACGAGTGTCAGATTTATGGACGTACGGGCAACGACTCCTGGCAACCTGTCGAGCGCAAAGCCGTGATCGTGCAGGCGTATGCAGGCGCTGCCGAACTCGGACCTTATCGCCACTACATGCAAAAGGAAATCTTCGAGCAGCCGCGCGCAATTGCCGATACGCTCGAAGGCGTCGAAGGCATTACGCCGACTTTGTTTGGGAAAAAAGCTGAGGAAGTGTTTCGCAGCACCCGCCGCATTCTGATGCTTGCCTGCGGCACGAGTTTTTACGCGGCGCTCACGTCCAAATATTGGCTTGAGGCGATCGCGGGCATTCCGGTGGATGTGGAGATCGCAAGCGAATACCGTTATCGCACCACAATTCCGGATCCGGAAACGCTGGTGGTCACAATTTCTCAATCGGGCGAAACGGCAGATACGCTGGCTGCATTAAAGCATGCGGTGTCGATGGGAATGACCAAGACGCTGGCGATATGCAATGTGGCGCAAAGCGCGTTGGTCCATGAGTGTGAACTGGCATACATCACACGAGCGGGCGTGGAAATCGGAGTGGCAAGCACCAAGGCGTTTACCACGCAACTGGTGGCGCTTTATCTTCTGACGCTTGTTTTTGCCAAACTGCACGGACGGTTGAATTCGACAGAAGAAGCGCATGCTTTATCGAGCTTGCGTCACATTCCGGCGGCGATGGCAGGCTGCTTGGCGCTGGAGCCGTCCATCATTGCTTGGGCCGAGCGGTTTGCCTCCAAGGAAGACGCGCTTTTCCTGGGACGCGGTGTGCATTATCCGATTGCGCTCGAGGGGGCGCTTAAACTCAAGGAAATCAGCTACATCCACGCTGAAGCGTATCCGGCGGGCGAACTCAAGCACGGACCGTTGGCGCTCGTTGACGCCGATATGCCGGTGGTGACGATCGCTCCCAACGACGAACTTCTTGAGAAACTCAAGAGCAATATGCAGGAGGTACGAGCCCGCGGCGGAGAACTCTATGTCTTTGCCGACGGCGACAGCGTGATTGAAGATACCGAAGGCATGCACGTGATTCGTTTGGCGGAGAACTATGGCGACTTGTCGCCGATTCTGCACATCGTGCCGCTGCAGCTTTTGGCGTATCACACTGCTCTGGCTCGCGGTACGGACGTTGATAAGCCCCGAAATCTTGCCAAGAGTGTTACGGTAGAGTAAACCTGCGCTTAGAGAAACCATTCTGAAAGCCGCCGAATGTCTTTGAAGGAGTTCGGACGGCTTTCGTTTTTTGTATGCGTTGGTTGCTGCTAGAGGTCGAATGTAAAGTTTGAACAGTTGGTACAACAAAACGCAAAAATCTGACTAGAATGCTGAACGCTCGTTCAGTCTCGAACGCTGAACCTTTATTCATCCAAACGGAACGTAGTCCTGGGGCTATTCGTTCCATTTTGTGTTGGGACCGTATGCAAAAGGCAGGTGACGTTGCTGCCCGGATTGGTCCTCAAAGAATTCCAAAAAAGCATTAAACGGAGTCTCATAATGACTTTGAAATTTCGCACGACGCATGTGCTGGTAGTTGCGGGACTTGCCGCGACCGCACTCACGGGCTGCCTTGATAAGGGAGGTAATCAGCAGCAGGCTGCCGCTACGCCTCAGGCCGTTCAAGTCGTCGTCCAACAGGTTGAACTTTCCGACGCAATCATTCGTACGGATGCGCCCGGTCGCGCGACAGCCTATCAGACGGCCGAAGTTCGTCCTCAGGTCAGCGGCATTTTGCAGAAGCGCCTTTTTGAAGAAGGCGCAATGGTCAAGGAGGGCCAGTCACTCTATCGTATTGACCCGGCGCTCTATAAGGCGCAGGTTGCTTCTGCAAAAGCCTCTTTGTTGCAGGCCCGTGCCAACCTGGCTTCGACCAAGGCCGATGCCAAGCGTTCTGCCGAACTCGTGAAGGTCAATGCGGTGAGTCGATCGGCCGATGATCAGGCTCAGGCGGCATACAAGGTGGCCATTGCCAATGTGGAAGCAGCAAAGGCAGCGCTTGCGACCGCTCAAATCAATCTGGACTACACGGAAGTCAGAAGCCCGATTACCGGACGTGTCTCTTTGTCTGAAGTCACGCCGGGCGCCTTGGTGACGGCTAATCAGACCAGCCGCCTGACGGTTGTGCAGCAGCTCGATCCCATCTATGTGGACGTGACACAGTCCTTTGATGAGCTTTCCCGACTGCGTGAACAGGCTGCCAAAGGCCAGCTCAAAGTCAATAAGGACGGGTCGGCCGATGTTCAGCTGATCTTGGACGGCGACAAAACTTACAAGCATTTGGGTCGTCTTACTTTCAAAGACGCTCTTGTCGATGAAAGCACCGGTACGGTGCGCGTGCGTGCCGTGTTTGACAATCCCGATGGAGATCTGTTGCCGGGAATGTTCGTGCGCGCGCGCCTGGTCGACGGCGTACGTGAGAATGTGATCAAGATTGATCAGCGCGCCACGATGCGCCGCACGACAGGCGATCCGTACGTTTACGTGGTCAATGCCGAAAACAAAGTGGAAAGTCGCGATGTGGTGATCGGCGGAACCGAAGGCACCAACTGGATCATCAATAAAGGCCTCAAAGATGGCGACAAGGTCATTGTGGAAGGTCTGCAGCGCGTTCGTCCGGGTGCCCTTGTGCAGTACACCTTGGCGGGTGAAAAGCCTGCAGCCGCTCCGGCCCAAGCCGCGAAATAATCGACAGAGGATGACAGAGCATGCTTAGTCGTTTCTTTGTAAATCGTCCGATTTTTGCTTGGGTGATCGCTATCACCATCATGCTTGCGGGCGTACTGGCAATTTTTAACTTGCCGGTATCTCAGTATCCTAATATTGCGCCGCCTCAGGTTCGCATTACGGCAACCTACCCGGGCGCTTCGGCCGAGACCATGTCACGCACCGTCACGCAGGTGATCGAGCAGAACATGACGGGTTTGGACGGTTTGATCTACATGAGCTCAAACTCCGACTCGACGGGCCGTATGACGATTACTCTGACCTTCGTGGCCGGCACCAACCCCGATATTGCCCAGGTGCAGGTGCAAAACAAGATGTCGATGGCTGAGCCGACGTTGCCGGATACCGTCCGACAGCTGGGTGTTCAGGTGCAAAAGAGTTCGGCGTCATTCCTGCAGGTGGTCGGCTTTATTGATACCTCGGGAAAGCTCACTTCAGGTGACCTGGGTGACTTTTTGACGAACAACATCGAAGAGCCGCTTGCCCGTCTGGAGGGCGTCGGCGAAGTGACGGTGTTTGGTGCCTCTTATGCCATGCGCATCTGGATGGATCCTGCGCTTCTCGTTAAATACGGTCTGGAAGTTTCCGACGTGATGAGTGCCATCAGCACGCAGAACGTGCAGGTGGCCTCCGGTGATATTGCCGGTCAGCCCACCAACGGCAAGCGCATGATCACGGCTACGATTCGAGCAAGTTCCTTGCTGACTACGCCCGAACAATTCGAGCAGATCGCTTTGAAGACGCTGCCCGACGGTTCCGTTGTTCGCATCAAGGATATCGGTGAAGTTTCCCTTGGTCAGGAAACCTATACCTTCCAAGGCCGCTACGACGGTCAGCCTTCTTCGGGTGTGGCCATCAGTTTGAGTTCCGGCGCCAACGCTCTGGCAACGGCTGCCCGCGTTCAGGCAAAGCTCGACGAACTGCGTCCCTTCTTCCCGGAAGGCGTGGAAGCGGTGATTCCGTTTGATACGACGCCGTTCGTGCGCGCTGCCATGCATGAAGTGGTTAAGACTCTGTTGGAAGCCATCGTGTTGGTGGTCTGCGTGATGTTCCTGTTCCTGCAGAACTGGCGTGCAACGATCATTCCGACGATTTCCGTGCCGGTGGTGCTTTTGGGTACGTTCGCCGTCCTGGCGCTCATGGGCTACTCAATCAACATGCTCACGATGTTCGCCTTGGTGCTTGCCATCGGTCTGCTGGTGGACGACGCCATTGTGGTGGTGGAAAACGTCGAACGCGTGATGATGGAGCGACGATGCGATCCGAAAACAGCTACGGTCGAATCCATGCAGCAGATCACCGGCGCTCTGATCGGTATCGCTATGGTGTTGTCGGCCGTGTTCGTGCCGATGGCCTTCTTCGGCGGATCCACGGGTGTGATCTATCGTCAATTCTCCGTGACGATTGTCTCGGCCATGGCGCTTTCGGTGGTGGTGGCTTTGACGCTGATTCCGGCTCTTTGCGCCTCTATTCTCAAGCAAATTGAGCCGGGGCACGAAAAGGCGACGACCGGGTTCTTTGGCAAGTTCAATCAGGCTTTTGACGCGCTGACAAGCGGTGTGCGCGCATCGGTGCGCATGTTTGTCCGCCGTATTTCTCGCCTGCTGGTGCTCTACGCCGTTTTGATCGGTGCGGTGGTGCTGGGCTTTATGAAGATTCCGAGCGCCTTCATGCCGGGCGAGGACCAGGGCGTACTGCTGATGATGCTGCAGACGCCGGCTTCTGCAACGGCCGAACGTACGGATGTTGTGGTGGATCGCTTCCAGAGAGTCATTCGCGAAGCCGAGAAAAAGGATGTCGAACACGTGTTTACGGTGCGCGGTTATTCCTTTGCCGGTACGGGTCAGAACAACTCCATGGGCTTTATCAAGCTCAAGGACTGGTCCGAGCGCAAAGATGAATCGTCCTCGGCCAATGCCGTGATGATGCGCTCTCTCGGTACGCTCTTTTCACCGGCCTTTAAGGACGCGCAGGGGTATGTGTTCCAGTTGCCTGCCGTTCCGGAACTGGGCGTGGCCGACGGCTTTGACTTCTTCCTGCAGGACCGCTCCGGTCAGGGGCATGATCGTCTGATGCAGGTCATGAATGAGTTCCTTGCCAAGGCTAACGCAGATCCGCGTCTGCGTCAGGTTCGTCATAACGGCATGCCCGACGCGCCGATGGTTCAGCTGAATGTGGACTATGAAAAGGCCCGTACGCTGGGGGTGTCAGAGTCGCAAATCAATACGACGCTCAATGCCGCCTTCGGTTCGTCCTACGTCAATGACTTTATGGATCAGGGGCGTCTGAAGAAGGTGTACGTGCAGGGTATTCCGGATTCTCGCGGTGAAGAGGCCGATCTTGCCAAGTGGCACGTCAAGAGTTCGATCAGCGGGCAGATGGTTCCCTTCTCGTCGTTTGTGACGACGAGCTGGACATCGGGTTCTCCGCGTCTGGACCGCTTTAACGCCATTGACGCCGTCAACATTCAAGGCAGTCCGGCTCCCGGCGTTTCTTCCGGTGAGGCTATGCAGGCCATCGAAGAGATTCTGCAGCAAATGCCGCACGGCTACTCCATCGAATGGAACGGCGTGTCGTATCAGGAACGTGTTGCCGGCAGCAATGCCGCTCCCTTGTATGCCCTTTCGGTGCTTGTGGTGTTCCTGGCTCTGGCGGCTCTGTACGAATCCTGGACGATTCCGATTGCTGTGATTCTGGTGGTGCCCACCGGCGTTGTCGGCGCTCTGGGCTTGACCTGGATTTGCGGCAAGGAAAACGACGTGTACTTCCAAGTGGGCTTGTTGACGACGGTCGGTTTGGTGTCCAAGAACGCCATTCTGATTGTGGAATTTGCCCGCGATCTGCATGATCAGGGGCAGGAATTGCTTGCTTCCGTGGTTGAGGCTGTCCGGTTGCGTCTGCGCCCGATTTTGATGACGTCTCTGGCTTTTGGTCTGGGCGTGTTGCCTCTGGCCATGGCTTCGGGCGCCGGCGCTGGTGCACAGTCGGCCATTGGTGTGGCTGTTTTGGGCGGTATGATCACGGGAACGTTCCTATGCATCTTCTTTGTGCCTGCGTTCTTCGTGTTGGTGACCCGCATTTTCTCGGGAAAGAAATCCCAACCGGTTGTCGCCGCCGAACCGAAGGCCGTGGAGTCTCAGGAATAAAAAATGAGGAAACAAATGCGTAAAACCTTATGTCTTTTGCCTCTGGCTTCGGCCTTGCTGCTTTCGGGCTGCATTTCCTTGGCTCCCGAGTACGAGCGTCCCGAGGCTCCCGTCGAGCAGGTTTGGCCGCAGGATGAGGCAACGAAAAGCGCGGCGCTTCTGACCGAAGGGCTACAGAAGTGGAGTGACTTCTTTACCGATGAACGTCTCACCAAGCTCATTGAGCTCGGCTTGCAGAATAACCGCAGTCTGCGCTCGGCGTTCTATTCGGTTGAGCAGGCGCGTGCGCAGTACAACGTAAGCCGTGCGGACTTGTTGCCGTCGGTGGCGGTGCAGGCCGAAGAGACGGCCGGTCGTACGCCGGCTTCGACGAGCGGTATGGGGCGCGATGTCACTTCGCACACCTACTCGGCCAACGCCGCCATGGCGTCGTATGAGCTGGATTTGTTTGGACGCATCCGCAATCTGAACGAACAGGCTTTACAGTCCTACTTCCAGACGCAGGCGGCTCAGCGCACGGCGCAGATGACGGTGATTACCGAAATCGCTCAGACCTGGTTGTCGCTTGGTGCCAGCAAGGATTTGCTCAAGCTCGCACAGGAGACCTACGACAGCCAGTCTGAGAGTCTGAAGCTGATCCAACAGAGTTACGAGCTCGGCGCTTCGAGCATGCTTGAAGTTCAGCAGGCCATGCAGACGGTGGCAACGGCCAAGGCCGCCGCCGTCCAGGCTTCTCGTTCGGTGGCACAGTACCGCAATGCATTGGCTACGCTCGTTGGCACCAAGGTTCCGGCAGAACTCGAACCTGAAGGTCTCAAGATGGATATCACGAAACCGCAGGTGTCGGTGGCTTCCAATATCCCGAGCGAAGTGTTGCTCGCTCGTCCCGATATCGCGTCGGCCGAAGCGGTTTTGCGTTCGGCCAATGCCAATATCGGCGTGGCGCGCGCCGCGTTCTTCCCGAGCATTACGCTCACGGGATCGGCCGGATCCATTTCGGGAGAACTCAACGAGCTTTTCAACGGCGGAACGCACACATGGAGCTTTGTGCCCAACATCACGCTTCCGATCTTTACGGGCGGCGCGAACATTGCCAATCTGCGTGCGGCTGAGGCCTATCAGAAGAAGTCGATTGCCGACTATGAACTTGCCATTCAGACGGCATTCCAAGAAGTGGCCGATGCACTAGCCACCGAAGGTACGGTTGCCGACGAGCTTTTGGCTCAACAGCAGCTTGCCGCAGCAACGGCCGAAACGCTTCGTTTGAGCGAAGAGCGCTACAAAAATGGCGCCGACAGCTATCTGGAAGTGCTCGACAGCCAACGCTCGAACTTCTCGGCGCAGCAGGCCGTGATCAACGCGCAACTGTCGCGTGCCGCAAGCCTCGTAACGCTCTACAAAGTGTTGGGCGGCGGCTCGCAGCTTGAAGAGCCGACTGAAACAACACAGACGGCGGATGCGAAATGACGACAGTGACATCCTGTGCGGCGGGCAATTTGCGCGAGCAAATTTTGTCCGCTGCCGCTTCGTGCTTTCGCGAGCGTGGCATCAAGGCGACGACGATGCAGGAAATCGCGAAACGTGCCGGCATCAGCGTAGGCAATTTCTACAACTACTTTGACGGCAAAGACGCCATCATTGATGAGTTCGCACAGCGAGAAGTTGCTCGCCTTGCTCGAGAAATCGATGAAATTGTTAACGGACGCGTTTCGTTGGAGGAGCAGCAGCGACAGTTTTGCGATTCGCTGCGCAAACAGTTGGAGGTGCAGCGCGTTCGTGTCAAAATTGAGATCATCGAAGAGGCGGCCAGAAACGGCTCCATGGGTGACATTGTCAAACGTTCGGATGCCCAGGTTCGGGAGTTGATCAAGAAAATGCACCGTAGCCGAGCTTCAGCGGATGTGTCCGATGAAGAAATTGAGGTGATGGTGGAAATGGATATGGCTCTCGTTGACGGTATGGCGTTTCGGTTAATTGCACATCCGGAACTGGATGTGGAACGCATGATCAATGCCATTGTGAAAACCGTCATCCGCTGATTCGGGAAGCTGCCTGCAGACGACTCTCTACTGAGGGAAACTGCTTGGTTTCTTTGATGAAAAGCACCGGTATCTCAAAAATATCGGTGCTTTTCACTGTGTCTGCACGCCGGGAACCGAGGCAGCTGAGAAAATCCAACCTTGCGGGCTTTTTTGCGTCAATGGTCGCATCAAAGCCATTCGACTGATTTAACACGGAAAATTCTCATAACTTATGCTTGAGACAACCGCAAAGAAAAAGACGCCGATTTACAAGGTGCTGTACTTTCAGGTGATTTGCGCGATTGTGATCGGCATTTTGCTCGGTCATTTCGCGCCGCATGTCGGCGAAATGATGAAGCCGTTTGGCGACGGCTTCATCAAGCTGATCAAAATGATCATTGCGCCGGTGATCTTCTGTACGGTCGTGACCGGTATCGCCGGTATGGAAGACATGAAAAAAGTGGGTAAAACGGGCGGTTTGGCGCTTCTTTACTTTGAGATTGTCTCCACCATTGCCCTGATCGTCGGTCTTTTTATTGTCAATGTCGTTCAGCCGGGCGTGGGCATGCATGTTGATCCTGCATCTCTGGACAGCAAAGCCGTTGAAGCGTACACGAAGCCGGGCCAGATGCAGGGAACAGTGGACTTCCTTCTGCACATCATTCCTTCGACTGTCGTGGGCGCCTTTGCCGAAGGTGAAATTCTGCAGGTGCTTTTCTTCTCGCTGCTTTTCGGCTTTGCGCTGCACAAGATGGGCGGCCGCAATTCTCTCGTATTTGAAATCATTGACAAATCTTCGCGTGTGCTCTTTCAGATCGTTGGCATGATCATGCGCGTGGCTCCTCTGGGTGCGTTCGGCGCTATGGCCTTTACGATCGGTAAATACGGGCTCGACTCGCTGATTCCGCTGGCCGAACTCATGGGGACGTTTTATCTCACCTGTCTGCTTTTCATTTTTGTGGTGCTGGGCCTGATCTGCCGTTGGCACGGTTTTTCCATTTTGCACTACATCATGTACATCAAGGAAGAACTCCTGATTGTGCTTGGCACCAGTTCTTCGGAATCGGTTTTGCCGCGCATGATGGACAAGATGGAAAAGGCAGGCGTGACAAAGTCGGTGGTTGGTCTGGTGATTCCGACGGGCTATTCCTTTAACTTGGACGGCACGGCGATTTATCTGACGATGGCCGCCGTCTTTATTGCACAGGCTTGCGACGTGCAGATGACGCTTGTTCAGCAGCTCACGCTTTTGGCTGTGCTGTTGCTCACCAGCAAGGGCGCCGCAGGTGTCACCGGTTCGGGCTTTATCGTGCTGGCAGCCACGCTTTCGGCCGTTGGTCATGTGCCTGTTGCCGGTCTGGCTCTGATTCTCGGCATCGACCGCTTCATGTCGGAGGCGCGAGCCATCACCAACATGATCGGCAACGGTATTGCCTGCATCGTGGTTGGTCACTGGTTGAAGGAAGTCGATAACGATGTCTTGAAAAAGACATTGGGGTCTTCGGTATCCAAAGAAATCGAGCATGCCGAAGACAACGTACGCGATGATCCGGAAACGATCGGTGTGCCTGCCGATATGCACGAACGCGCCGAACATCTCGACGAGACGCATTACGGCAAGGAACATCCAAACAAGTAGTTACTGACTGACGGTAACGATCAAATCACGCAAAAGAGCCGCCTTAGACGCGGCTTTTTTGCATCTGGAAGTTCAGCAAGACGATTGTGTGTGAACGGCCTTTATGCGTGTACGTGCGCGTCACCCGATTGGGCGTGACGACGGTATAGCCGCTTCGCTCGAAGAAGGTCCGCGCGGTCAGAGAGGCGTAGACGGTAAACGTGGAAACGGAGCGCTCAACAGCGGCCTGCGCTTGTGCGAGAAGTGCGGATCCGATGCCTTCTCCCTGTCGGTGAGCTGCAACAAAAAGGCGGTCGATAAGGCCGGTTTGAGGTTTGCAGTCGACAAAACCCGTCAGCGCTCCGTTGTCGTCGATGGCCACAAATGCGACTTTTCCGGTGAAGGAGTCGAGCCACATGTCGGGCGTCACGTCTTCTTCGCGCAACCAGGCGGCGACTTCTTCTTCGGAATAGTCTCGGCAGTTGACGGTTTTGACGGTATGGCGGAAAAGCGCGAGCGTGGGCTCGGCGTCGGCAGCGGTAAACGGACGGATTCGCATGGCTTGAAACGCAAACGGCAGCGAAGAGACGCTGCCGTTTTGCGAAAATCCCAAGGAGAAGATTATTACTTCAGACGAACCGGAATGAAGATGCGGCCGTCACGGCGTTGCACCAACACACGCAGGTTCTTGTTCTTTTCGAGAACACGTGCCAGGTCGTCGGTCTTCTTGATCTTAACGCCGTTGACGTTGACGATGATATCGCCTTCACGGATGCCAGCCTTGCGGGCGGCACCCGTCGATTCGGTAACGAGCAGACCTTCGGTTTCAGCCTTGGCTTTTTCCTCATCGTTGAGAGGACGCACTGTTACGCCGAGCTTGTTGGCGGCAGCAGTCTTGGAAGCGTTCGACGAAGCGCTCTCGTTGGGAGCTTCCTCAACTTTGACGTCAAGCGTCATGTCCTTGTTGTTGCGAATGATGGAAAGTTTGGCGATCGAGCCCGGGGCCATACTGCCGATGATGACCGGCATGTCGACGCTATCGTCAATGGCCTTGCCGTTAACGGCTGTAATGATGTCACCTTCCTGCAGACCGGCTTTTGCTGCAGGACCGTCTTTTTCAACCTGGCTCACGATAGCGCCTTTAGGAGCCTTCATGCCGAAACTTTCCGCAAGATCCTGCGTGACGCTCTGGATCACCACGCCGATACGGCCGCGTGTGACCTTGCCGTTTTTCACGAGTTGATCCTTGATCTGCATGGCCAGGTTGCTCGGAATGGCAAACGAGAGGCCCATGAAGCCGCCCGAAGTGGAGAAGATCTGGGAGTTGATGCCCACGACTTCGCCCTTCATGTTAAAGAGCGGGCCGCCGGAGTTGCCCGGATTGACGGCTACGTCGGTCTGGATGAAGGGAACGTACTGATCGCTCGGCAACTTACGGCTCTTGGCGGACACAATGCCGGCAGTGACCGTGTTGTCCAGACCGAAGGGGCTACCGATGGCGGCCACCCATTCGCCGACCTTCAGTTCGTCGCTGTTGCCCATCGTGAGGTAAGGCAGATCCTTGGCTTCGATCTTGACGACGGCGATGTCGGTCTTGGCATCAGACCCGAGCACTTTGCCCGTGAATTCACGATTGTCGGTGAGACGCACTTTGATTTCGTCGGCGCCGTCAACAACGTGGTGGTTGGTAAGAATCAGACCGTCGGCGCTGATGATGAAGCCCGAACCCGTGCCGCGGCGTTCAGGTTCCTGACGGGGACCGCCGCCAAAGGGGAAGGGAAAGCCAAAGCGGCGGAAGATTTCCGCGTGGCGTTCGTCAAAGCCAAACGGGTCGGCGCCTTCAACGACGCGGGCTTCGCGCACGGTGGAAATGTTCACGACGCCCTTGCCGTACTTTTCAACGAGCTGAACGAAGTCGGGCAGTTGAGTCGTGGCGACGGTTGCCTGCGGAGCTAGGCCGCTGGCAACGGCGGGCGTCGCGGACAAAAGAGCGCCGGAAAAAGCAATGGCGGCAGCAGCGATCACTGCGGCGGGCTTAAGCGTTTTGGTGAACATTTTCTTTTGTTACTCCGGTATCGAATTTTGTGGCGAACAGTCGGGCGCGCAAATCAATCCGAGGGCTTCGGTCGCGCTCTGGCTTCAGTCGTCAATTGTTTTTCAAGTTGCGGCAAACAATAAAGGAAAAAGGCGTCGGTGAATGTGGGGAACTGTGGCCGTCGGGTTAAATTTGTAACAAGGCACGCATCTCGCTTCGGGTTTCTCACAATTTGACGGCCTGATTGGGAGCCGGACACAGCGGAATACGGACCATGAACTGCGCCCCAAAGCCTTCGGGCTCGCCGTCATGGGGTGGTCTCACAAAACCATCGTTTACCGTGATCGTACCGTTGTGCATCTGAACGATTCGGCTCACGATTGCCAGCCCCAACCCCGTGCCGGACACTTTGGTGCCAAGCGCGCGGTAGAAACGCTCGAAGACGCGGGTACGTTCTTCGGGAGCGATGCCCGGACCGTTGTCGGTGACGGTGATTACGGCGTGGCAGTCGCCATCGTCGCGCACGGCTACCTCGATACGGCCGCCCTCGGGCGTGTAACGGATGGCGTTGTCAGTGAGGTTGGTGATCATGAGACCGATGGCATCTTTCATGCCGAGCATGGTGACATCGGTGCAGTTATGCGTGAGCGTGATGCCTTTGGCTTCGGCCGACACGGAGAGCTCTTCGACCGAGGCTTGCGCCACGGTCGCCAGATTGAATTCGCTCATGGGCTTGTCGTGGGCATCCGGATCAAGGCGCGCGATGGTCAAGAGCTGCTGGACAAGCCGCGTGGCGCGTGCTACGCCCTCTTGAAGGCGGGAGGCGTACTTTGCACGCGTTTCCGGATCTTTGGCACGGGATAAAAGCTGTGCCTGAAGTTTGATGGCTGCCAGAGGTGTGCGCAGTTCATGGGCGGCGTCGGAAGCAAAGCGCTGTTGGGCGCTTAACGAATCGCCCAGACGACTCATCAGCGAATTGATGGCATCAACGAGGCTCTTTAATTCGTAGGGTAGCCCTTCGGTGTCAATCGGCGTCATGCTTGAGGGCGATCGTTTCGCAACAGCGCGTGCGGTTTTGTTTAAAGGCTGCAGTGCCTGTACGATCACAAACCAGATGGCAATCGCCAAAAACGGGATCAGGATAAACATCGGCTGCACGATGTTCATCGCTGAAGAGACTGCCAAGCGATCGCGCACGTCCATGGGCTGCGCGACCTGAACGATCTTGGTGCCGACCGTGGCGGTGAACTGACGCCATTGGGTGCCGGACTCGTCTTTGATGTCGCTAAAGCCTACGCTTTCAGCTAAAGGCAACGCATCGGTACGACGCGACAGGTAAACACGGTTGGTGGAGGCATCGTAGATCTGCACCAAAAAACGCATCTCTGGGGACTGTCCCACGAGGATTGTGTGTTTGATGTCGTTGTCGCCGCGCTCGATCAGTTCAAGTGCGGTATGCCGGAGTTGCTCGTCGAAGAGACCTGAGAGCTCGGAGCGGGTGGAGTGATAAGTGGCCCAAGAGGCCACAAGTCCGGCGACGATAAGAGCCGAAACGAGCGTAAGCACGATTCGGCTACGGATGCTGGCGGCCATGCGATGCTAGGTCTCGAGCAGGTAGCCCACACCGCGAACGGTCTTGATGGCGCTGTCCGAGAGCTTCTTGCGCAGGTGGTGGATGTGCACTTCGATCGTGTTGGAGCCCACCGCCGAATCCCAGTCATAGAGTTTTTCTTCGAGTTGCCCGCGCGAGAGCACGACGCCTGCGCGATCGGCCAGAGCGACCAGAAGAGCATATTCCTTGGAGGAGAGCAGCACAGGTTCGCCGTTGTAGAACACTTCGCGGGTTTCAGGCTTGATAAGAAGCTTGCCGCGCTCAATTGTGGGCTCGCTGCGGCCTGCGGAACGGCGCAGCAGCGCGCGGATACGCGCGGAGAGCTCGTCAAGATCAAACGGCTTGATCAGGTAGTCGTCGGCGCCGGCGTCCAACCCTTTGACACGGTCGGACACGGTATCGCGGGCCGTCGTCACGAGCACCGGCGTGTGAATGCGGCGCGAGCGCACTTCTTGCAGTACGCTGATGCCGTCTTTGCCGGGCAGACCCAGATCCAGAATGACAAGGGAAAACGGAGTGGTACGCAGAGCGATCAGAGCGGAATTGCCGTCCTGCACCCAGTCGACGGCATAGCCTTCGGCTTTGAGCCCGTCGACGACGCCTTCGCCGATCATTTGATCGTCTTCAACCAGAAGAATTCGCATCGTTGGTTACTTTCGTGTCATGCGCGATACGGATGTGATTTTTGCGGACACAAAAACACCCCGCATCGGCGGTAAAAAAGAAATTGCCAAATCATAACGCGAAAGCGGTCTGCTTCGCCTGTCGAACTTTGTCTGATGCAGTCTAAACGTTCCATGTGGAACATCTCTGTACAGACGTGGAAATCATTTGGGAAATCCACGGGAAAACGCTTGAATGATGGACAGATCAAAGAACCATGAAATCGAAGAAAAAGCGCTTGTAATAAAATCGAAAAATTAGCGCCACAAAATACGACATTCCGTTCGTATTTCATTAGCCATGATGGAGAAAAAAGTGACTGAAAGCGACGCAGAAAAAGTTCAACAACAAGCGGTGCAGCCGGAGGTTCCGACTCCTGACCAAAAGCAAGAATCGACGACGGCAGCCCCTAAGGCAAATCCGGTCAAGCGCAGCCGTAAGACGGTAATAAAAAAGGCGACCGCCCCGGCTAAAAAAACGACCAAGGTTGCCAAGGAAGAAAAAGCGCCGGTGGCGGTCGACCTTGACAGCCCGTCGCTCTACACCAACCGTGAAATCAGCTGGATCGAATTTGACCGTAAGGTTCTGGAAACGGCTGAAGACCGAAAAGTGCCGCTGCTTGACCGTGTCAAGTTCCTGGCGATCTTCTTTAACAACCTCGATGAGTTTTACATGGTGCGCGTCATGAACCTGCAGCGTCAGGCGCGCAGCAACGTGTTGCCGACGGGCCCCGACAAGATGCCGCCCGCCAAGCAGCTTATCGAGATTCGACGCCGTGTGGGTGAGTTGCTCGACGAAGCCGAGGAGCTGTGGCTCAAAGAGCTCAAGCCCGCGCTTGAAAAGAAGGACGTGCACTTCATCACCTATGACGAACTCACCGGTGTGCGCCGTCAGATGGTCGACAAGTATTTTGAAACCGAAATCTTGCCCGTTTTGACTCCGCAGGGTGTGGATGCCGGACGCCCCTTCCCGATGATTTCGAGCCGCAGCATCAATTTCGTGATTGAGCTGCGCAGCACCGACCCGAGCGACGAGAAATCCTACTTCGCACGTCTCAAGAATCCGAACAACGTGCCGCGTTTCCTCTTTGTGCCCAAGGATTTGACGGGCGAAGAGACAGTTGACTTTGCTTCGGGTGACGGCGACATCCTTATGATGGAAGATCTGGTCGCCAATCGCATGGGGATGTTGTTCCCGGGCTATAAGGTGAAGAACTACGGCATGTTCCGCGTCACGCGCAACACCGACGGTGAGATTGAGGAAGACGAGGCCGACGATCTGTTGGCTGCCGTGCGCGACTATGTCGAGCAGCGCCGTTTCGGCTCTATCGTGCGTGTGGAATTGGCGCGCGGCATGCCGCTTGCCCTTCAGGATTTCCTGATCAGCCATTTGGACGTGCACCCGTCTCAGGTGGTGCGCCTGAAGATGCCGCTGGCGTTCAATGATTTCATGCGCTTGATGAAGATTGACAAGCCGGCGTTGAAGTACCCGCCTTTCCGTGCCAATACGCCCAAGCCTTTTGATCCGGAAGAGGATCTTTTTGCTGAAATTCGCGAACGCGATCTGATGGTGTTTCACCCCTACGACAGCTTCGGCTGCGTGTTGCGCTTCCTGCGTCAGGCGGCGGTGGATCCGGACGTTGTGGCTATCAAGCAGACGCTTTATCGCTGCGGCAGCGATTCGCCCGTCGTGCGTGCGTTGCTGGAGGCTCGCCGCCGTGGCAAGCAGGTGACGGCCGTGGTCGAACTCAAAGCTCGCTTTGACGAAGAGCAGAACATCAACTGGGCAGAAGAGCTTGAACGCGCCGGTGTTAACGTTGTCTACGGTTTTGCCGGGTTGAAGATTCATGCCAAGCTCTGCTTGGTTGTGCGCCGTGAGCCCAAGGGCATGCGTCGCTATGCGCATATCGGCACGGGCAACTACAACGCGTCTTCAGCAAAGATCTACACCGATCTGGGACTCTTTACCGCACGAGACGACATCTGCAGCGATGTGCAGGATCTCTTTAACGTGATGACCGGTTTCGGAGTGATTGACAACTACCGCCGCATTTTCGTTTCGCCCAATCACCTGCGCGCCAACATCACGCGTCTGATCCGGGAAGAAGCGGAAATTCACCGAGCCAAGGGCGGCGGCCGCATCATCATGAAGTGCAACCAACTCGTGGACCAGGGCATCGTGCGCGAGCTCTACGAAGCCAGTCGCGCCGGTGTCAAGATCGAATGTGTGGTACGCGGCATCTGCTCGCTGCGCCCCGGCATTAAGAACGTGTCCGAAACGATTAGCGTGCACTCGATTGTGGGCGAATTGCTCGAACACGCCCGCATCTACTACTTCGAGCACGGCGGCGAACCCGTGATGTACGTGGGCAGTGCCGACATGATGACGCGCAACCTGAATGGTCGCATCGAAGTGCTCACGCCGGTACTCGACAAAAAGCTCATGGATAATATCCTCAAGCAGATCGTCAATCCGCAGCTTGCCGACAACACGCATGCTTGGGAGCTCCTGAGTGACGGCAGCTACAAGAAGATCAAGCGCGAAGCGGGGGTTGCAGCGATGGATTCGCAAAGCCACATCAAGCGCGTGCTTAATCTCCTGAAGCGGTAAGCCGACGCTGAAAGCGCCAAAAGAAACTCCCCGACGGAAATTTCGCTGGGGAGCTTTTTTTAAGGTGGGCCCGTCGGAGACGGACCAGAGGCAGCCGATTAACGGTCGTGACCGCGTTCGGCGTTGGAGTATTTCTTGTTGGTCTGTCCCTTGACCGGAACGGTGTCAAATGCGCAGATGCGCTTGCCGCTCGTGTAGGTATACAGATACGTATCCCAGACGGCGCCGGCCATCATGTACTTGGTCAGATCCTTCTGTGAGAAGCTGATCACCAGATCGGTCTTACCGTCGCCGTTGACGTCTTTCTTTTCAAAAGCCTTCGGTTTGGCCAGATTGTTCATGACAACGGCGGCAACTGTGGAGGCGCGGCTTGGGCCGGCAAAGGTCTTGTCTTTGTCGATGGTCGTGGCATCCAGCAAAGTGTCCGACAGCAGCGCAATCTTGACGTTGGCGTCGCTCTTGGGATCCAATTCCTTGGCAAGGACGACAATCTTGTGCGGTGCAATCGAAGCAAGGTTGCGATCGACGGCACCCTGAGCTTCCTGCATCTTTTGCACGTTGAAGTTGTGCAGGATGTCAAGCGCTTTCTGTTTGGAAACCTTCATGGCCGCCTTGGCTTGGGCATGAACGGCAGCGCGATCGCCCATCCAGCCGTCTTCGAGCGTCTTGATCATGTCCCGCGTGGGCATCTGATCGCCCCATTGATACTCAAGCACGTTGGCGTGATTGATAAACGGAGTGGATGCGAATTCGGCGTGGTAGCTAAAACGCTTGTCCTGAGCGTTGAACTGCTCGGCGGTGGCTTCCTGCCAGGTCATGAAATTGGCGTTGGCAGCCGGTTTGGCCAACGGATATCCCGGAACGTAGGGCGTTTCGCACGGACGAGCGTAGGCGCGGAAGGCCGTGATGAATTCGGGATCCGGATCCAACTCGAAGACGACCGATTCGTGAGAAGTCGGGCGGCATGTGCCGAAGCCGTTATGGTGGTACCAGCCCGGATCGTCGCCGATGGTCGGTTCGTGCAGACGCAAAATGGCCTTGACGTCGTCAACGCTGAATTTGCGATCAGGTGTGACGCTGTACGGGAACTGTTCCGGATCGGTGATCTTCTTGCCGGTGATGTAGTTCCAGGCAAGCTCGTTGCGGCTGCGATTGTATTCGGCGGCGCGTCTTTCCGGAGGCTGAACGGCCAGACGGTAGTTGAAGTCGTTGTAGACGCCTGCCTTGGCTGGCTTGTAGCGGCCGTTTTGGATCGAACGCTCAATCAGTCCGGGAGCGACGATGACGTTTTTCGTGTCGGTGGCGTCCACTTTGCCGATCATGAAGTTGTTCGGGATGTAGACGATTTCATTGTCCTGAACGCGGCGTGCCACCCAGGTGTTGCCCTTGTGAATGGCGATCTGCCAGGCTTCGTTTTTGTCTGCCACCGTGTAGGTGCGGCCTTCGGAGAAGTAGCCGTATTCGCCGAGCAGTTTGATGGCGATGTCGATGGCTTCCTTAGCGGTGTGAGCGCGTTCGGCCATCAGACGGCGGATGCCGTAGCCGATGCCGCCGTCCTTAAGTTTCTGATCGTTGTCGTAGATGCCGGTGCAGGCGTTGGAAACGATGACGACGCCTGCGTCATTGACAAAACCGTCGGAGAAGGAGGAGCCGTTGGGGTCAAGCGTCTGAGACCAATAAAAGCCCAGCGTTTCGGGAACCTGAAGAATCTTGGCGGCCGTGGGTTCGTACGTGATCATTTCGCCGGCTTTGTGCTTGGCCGGCGGTACATAGTACTGAGGATTGAAGATGCGTCCGCCGTTGTCTTCGTTGTGGCCGACGATGATATGGCCCGTTGCGGAAACGGACTTGCCGACGATCACGGTGGAGCAAGCAAAGGCGTTGACGGAAATGGCTGCGACTGCGGCCGAGATGGCGCAGGCGAGAAGCGATTTGCGGAAGGTCATTTCTGAGTTCTCTCTCATTTGGAAATGAAAGTCGCCGCGTCGACCGGCGCGGCGCACGAGAAAATTATTCGCCTGAACTTGATAAAACATGAGGAAAACTTCGTAAGGGATTTCGTTTGTGGAATGATGAAATATTCACGATACGGAATGTTTAGAGTTTGAGAAAACAGTGACAAAGCGTTCCAATTTCGTCAATGGCAATAACTCGGCTTTTTATAATTAAACGAACAGTCTTTCTTTGAATCCGAGGCCGCTATGCCCGATAACCTGCCGCAGCAAGTCGATGTTCAACTGCCGCCGGAGACCTCTTCCGTGGTGGTTGCCAAGGTGGTCTACGGCCTGCACGCTCTGTCGATCATCATCGGAGTTGTGACGGGCGGCTCGATTCTGGGCGCCTTTCTTTTTGGCTGGCCTTCGATCGTGGCGGTCATTCTCAACTACGTGATGCGTTCGGACGCAAAGGGAACCTACGTGGAAAGCCACTTCTCCTGGCAGATTCGCACGTTCTGGTACGCCTTTGGTTTTGCCTGTCTGGTGGGGTTCGTCGGGTTCATTCTTTCCTTCATCTACGTGGGCCTGGCCATCTGGTTCATCGGCTTTTTCATCATGAGCATCTGGGTGGGCTATCGCATCATTCGCGGTGCAATCCGTTTGTGGAACGCCAAGCCGATTTGATCGTCTGCGGATTAGTCCGACGGATTAATCCGCTTGTTCGACTCTAAGGGTAAGCCCTGAAAAAATCCGCGCTCAAAATTTAAACTCTTGTGCGCAAAATGCGTGCGTCTTTCTACGCGCGCGCACCTGTGAGCAGTCTTTTGCGCGCACGAAAAATCCCTTGTTTGACCGAACCGGCACGCCAAAAGCGTGTTGGACATTGGCATTTGTACTCGGTAAGCAGCAGGATATTTTTTTGAACCTTAGGAGAATTCAATCGTGAAGATGACGATGAAGGCGGCTGCTGCCGCCGTGATGGCAGTCTGCGCCGCCTCCGCCGCTCATGCAGCCGGCTTCATGCTGACCGAACAGTCCGCCGGCGCTCTGGGCCGCGCTTACGCCGGTGTGGGCGTTGACGGTACCGATCTTTCCGGCGTGTACTACAACCCCGCCACCATGACCTTGCACCCGGGTACCCAGATTCAGGCTGGTTTTGTGGCTGTAGGTCTGGATTTAGCTTTCGAAAGCAATGATGGTCGTGTGACCGAGAACGGTCAGTACAACACGCAGGCGATTCCGCATGGCTATATTTCCCATCAGATCAACGACAGTATGTGGGTCGGTCTGGCCATGACTGTGCCGTTTGGTATGGGTACTGAATATGACGACAACTGGGAATACGGTAACCGTGGTATTTCAGCCGAGGTACTGACGTTTGACTTCAACCCCAATGTTGCTTGGAAGGTTTCCGAGAAGCTCAGCGTTGGCGCCGGTATGTCGATTCAGTATGCTGCTGCAGACTTAAAAATGCGTGCGGACATTCCAGCTGGTGGAATGGAGGGTGTTCCTTATCCAGTATCAGCCGACGGAGAAGTGGATGCAGACAGTTGGGCATGGGGTTTCAATGTTGGCTTGATGTGGACTCCGCTGGAGAATCTCCGCTTTGGTTTGTCTTATCGCTCGAAGATTAATCACAATGCCGACGGTGATTTCACGCTTGACAATATCCGAGTCGGAGGTCCCGATGGACAACCAATGGGGATTCATTTAGTTGATAGCGCGACGGCAACAATTTCAACACCAGCCTGGGTTATGGCGACTGCAGCTTGGGATGTGAATGAACTTTTGAGCCTTTATGCTACTTTCCGTTGGACGGACTGGTCCTCTTTTGATTCTTTAGAGATCAAGTCTGCTGTTATCCCAGGAAACGGGTCTCAAACGATCAAGAACAAGTGGGAGGATGCATACCTCTTCTCTGTTGGTGCTGATCTTCGTTTCACCAATTGGTGGACCTTCCGTGCTGGTATCGGTTACGAGTCTTCCCCAATTGATGATCCGAGCTACCGCACGTCCATCATTCCGGATGCGGATCGCTGGTGGTTTGCTTTGGGTTCTTCTTTCCAAGCAACCAAGAACATGCAGATTGATGTGTCCGCCGCCTGGCTGCACGGTACGGGTGAACGTGATCTTTGGAGCGATTACAAAGAAAACGGCGGAGAAATCAAGGGACGCTTCGAAAACCTCGACGCCTACCTCTTCGGCGTTCAGCTGGTCTACAAGTTCTAATCTCGCCTGATTCTGCCGTTATGCGGCAGATCTGAGAGACAGCCCCGGACGGGGATCGAGCAATCGGTCAACGTGCGGGGCTTTGTTTTTGGCGTAATTTTTCGTCTTGGCGGATAATGCGCGTGCTGTGATTTTGGAAATTCTGCGATGAACGTCTTTTTTCACCATCTCTCGCTGTGCGCACCATTGTTTCTGATGGTGTTTTTGGGCTGGGCGCTTGTGAAAATCGGCATGTTCAGCCACAGCGTAACAAAGGCGCTTTCGCAGTTTGTCTTCAAGCTCCTGATGCCGGTGATGCTCTTTCACTTGATGAGCGACGGTTCCAACCGCCCGCCGGTGGATTGGAAGGTACTGATCGCCTTTTTCGGGTCCTGTGTGGTGGTATACATCATCGGCAACTTTTTGGGCGGTAAGCTTTTTAAGCAGGATTCCACGGGACGTGTCATCACGGGCATGGGCGGCATCTTCGGCAACAACGTGCAGCTCGGTGTGCCCATTGTGCAGACGAGTCTTGGCACGGCCGCGATGCCGACGATCTCTTTGTTGATTATCTTCAACGTGCTGTTGCTGTGGACAAGTGCTACGGCTTGCGTGGAGTTCGGGCGCACGGGCGGCAAGATTGACTGGAAGAAGTTTCTGATTGCTCTCAAGAACATCTTCAAAAATCCCATCGTATTGGGCATCTTGATCGGCACGGGTTGGAGTCTTACGGGACTGCAGTTGCCCGAAGTGATTGACAAGAGCGCAGCATTGGTGGCCACTGCTACCACGCCTTGTGCATTGATTGTGGTGGGGATGGGTTTGGCCGAACACAGCTTCACGGCCGCTTTGCCGAAAGCAAGCGTCATTACGGCACTCAAACTCGGGATTCAACCGTTTTTGGTGTGGGTGTTCTGCGTGCTGTTGGGGCTTGATTCGGTACAAACCAACGCCGCAACGGTTCTGGCGTGTCTGCCCGTGGCCATCAACCTCTACATCATGGCCACGCAGTTTGAGAGTGAAGAAGGAGCGGCGAGTAACGCCATCTTTGTTTCGACATTTATTTCTGCGCTCACCGTCCCGCTGACGTTGACGCTGCTTGGAGTGGGTTACTGATATGGCGCTTGGCGCAACGGTTTGCAAAGCTTTTATTGATGTTAGCGACATCGATCGCGGTTACTACGAAAGCCGCTCGATTACGATCGCACAGCATCCGTCGGAAACGCCGGCTCGCATGATGGTGCGGTTTCTTGCTTGGGTGCTTTTTGCCGGAGACAAGACGGAATTCGGTCGAGGTCTTTCCACGGAAGGAGAGCCCGCGGTCTATGAGACCAACGACGCGGGTGACATTGCCCGTTGGATCGAAGTAGGATGCCCGGATATCAAAACGCTGCGCAAGGCCGCCGGCAAAAGCGAGGACGTGGTGGTGCTTGCCTACGATGAAGCGAGAATTGAACCTTGGTGGCAATCCCGCAAGGGTGATATGTCCAAAATCGACAAACTCTCTGTGCGTTGGATTGCGGATACGGACTTGGAAAAGCTGGCCGATATGGCCGGCCGCAACATGAAGTTTGCCGCAACGGTTCAGGACGGCGTGGTGTGGCTTGCCGACGACTCCCACAACATCGAAATCGAAGTTAAGACGCTCATGCGTCGCGGAGAGCCGGTGTTCTGAGTTTCGATTGCTGCCGTCATCAAGAAATCCCGACAGGATAAGTTCCCGCCGGGGTTTGCATTTTTAGGGTGCCTGGCGATCAGGCGTTACGCAGGCTGTCGGCCATCTGCCAGAAGACAGCTTCAAGCTCGGAGCGCAGTTTTTCGTCCGAAACGCTTTCGACAAGGGCCTGCTGCATACAGCCGAACCACAGGTCGCGAAGCTCCGCCGTAATCTGGATGCGTTGGTGGTTTTCACGCAGACACGGCAGACCGTGCTTCTGAGCGTACAGCACGGGGCCGCCGAACCATCCCGTCAGGTACTCGAGCATGCGTGCACGATAATGCGCCATGCCGTTGACGTACCGGCTGCTTAATGCAGCGTAGGCCGGGTTCGAGCGAAGGATTTCAAGATACTTGTCGACGAGGGCAGTTAGACCCGCCTCGCCGCCAAGTCGTTCGTACAACGTCGTTTGCGACATAAAGCCTAAGAAGAATTGTGTCGAAAGGGCGTTTGGTAAAAGTTGCCTTAGCGCAGAAACACGCCCCAGGTGCCGATGAGCATCACGGGCCAGGCCACGACGGGAGAAAAAAGAACGCGCAGAATGCGGTTTTCAGGCACGAAACCGAAACCGTGCACCCAAGCTGCGCTCATCCCCATCAAAAGCACGACCAGAAAGCCGTGCGGCACACTGGCGGAGTCTTCCGCCACCAGGCGCGGATAGAGAATGATCACGGCGGCGACCGCAACGGCCGCCAGAAGACTGACGGCGCGTGCGAGCCCCCGCAGCACCTTATTCATCGGCAGCTTCCCGGTTGTCAAGCGTCGTGGAAACAACCACGGACAAAAGGATTGCTAAGCCAAGACCGGTGAGCCAGTAAAAGTAAATCATGTGTTTCTCCGTTGAGGTCGGCGTCGCGCGGACACCGACCTACGTCAGGTTTTGCCTTAGTAAAGGTCGTGATCGTTTTTGCGGATGTACTCGGCGTTGAGTTTGCCCGACATCGTGCGGTAGGCCCAGCCCGTGTAGATCAAGACGAGCGGCAGCAGCAGAAGCGTCACGAAGAGCATCACTTCAAGCGTGAGCTGCGAACTCGTGCAGTCCCAGATCGTGAGGCTTGAGCGCGGATCGCTTGAGCTCGGCATGATGAACGGGAACATGGAGAGCAGCGGCGTGAGGATGATGCCCAGGAGCATCACGCTCGAGCACACGATGGCCATGCCGCCCTTCATTTGTTTGGCAAAGAACACGCCGCCGAAGGCGCCGAGAACAGCCAGAACCGGAACAAGCCACAGCACCGGATAGTTGCTGAAGTTAGTAAACCAGGCGCCTGCGGCGATGTCAACCGTCTTCAGAAGCGGGTTGGAGGGACCGGCAGGATCAAGACCGGCGCTCACCACCATGCCGTCGATGCCGAAGTACGTCCAGACGCCGCCGAGGATGAAGAGCGCAGCGGTGGCCACACCCGAAATCGTCGAGATGCTCATGGCGCGGCGCTGCAGATCGCCGTCGGTGCGCAGCACCAGATAGTTGGCGCCATGAAAGACGATCATCAGCAACGAGACGACACCGCACAGCAGTCCGAACGGATTGAGCAGACCGAAGAAGCTGCCCGTGTAGAACGGACGCAACGATTCATCGAAGTGAAACGGCACGCCTTGCAACAGGTTGCCGAAAGCCACGCCGAAGATGATCGGGGGCACGGCCGAACCTACAAAGAGAGCCCAGTCCCATGTGTTGCGCCAGCGCGTACCGGCCATCTTGCCGCGGAAGTCAAAGCCCACGGGACGCAGGATCAGTGCGAGAAGCACGATGAGCATGGCCCAGTAAAAGCCCGAGAAGGCAGCGCCGTACAGAAGCGGCCAAGCTGCGAAGATGGCGCCGCCGCCCGTGAGCAGCCACACCTGGTTGCCGTCCCAGTGCGGGGCGACGGAGTTGATCATGCAGCGGCGGTCGGTGTCGTTCTTGCCAAGGAAGGGCAGCAGCGAACCCACGCCCATATCCTGGCCGTCCATAATGGCAAAGCCTACGAGCAGCACACCGATAAAGAGCCACCAGATCAGACGCAAAATTTCATAATCGATCATTTTCAGAATCTCCTATGTCCGTCCATCAGGCCTTGCGCTCAAAGAAGTAGCGGCCGGTGCCCAGCGAGCTCGGACCGAGCTTGGCGTAACGGACCATGAGCCAGTACTCCACAATCAAGAGAGCCGTGTAAAGAATGGCAAAGCCGGCAAGCGAACCGATCAGGTCGCCTGTCGAGAGGCTCGATACAGACAAATCCACCGGCAGAATCTCATAGATTGTCCAGGGCTGACGGCCGTATTCGGCTACGAACCAGCCGGCTTCGCAGGCAATCCAGGGAAGCGGCAGGGCAAGCAAGCACAGCCACAGCGTCTTGGTCTTCTGGGCGATGGTGCCCTTGATGCTGTAGTAGGCGGCCAGACCGAAGATGAAGATAGCGGCCAGACCGCAACCCACCATCAGGCGGAACATCCAGTACATGGGCGTGACGGCAGGCACTGTAGACAGAGCCGCTTCGCGGATCTGTTGCGGCGTGGCTTGCGTAACGTCATTGACGTACTTTTTGAGCAGCAGGCCGTAGCCGAGGTCACCCTTGACTTCGTTGAACTGCTGGATCAGGGTGCGATTTTCCTTGTCTTTGCGCAGCGCTTCCAGAAGCGAGACGGCACGCTGACCGTTGATGATGCGCGCTTCGTTTTCTTCCACGAGCGGATTGATACCCTTGATCTCTTGAGAGAGCGAACGGGTGCCCATCAGGCCGAAGAGCCAGGGAATGTCAACGCTCACGGTGTTCTTACGGGCTTCTTCATCGGGGATGGCAAAAAGCGAAAGCGGAGCCGGCGCTTCATGCGTTTCCCACATGGCTTCCATGGCGGCAACCTTGGCGGGCTGATCCTGCGTGACGCGGTAGGCCGATTCGTCGCCCATGTGAAGCGTCAGAATCGTGGCAACGAGGCCGAAGACGGCGCCCAGACGCAGACTGCGCTTGGCAAAGCCGATGTCGCGCCCCTTGATGAGGTACCAAGCGGAGATGGCAACCACAAACATGGCGCCGGTCATGTAACCGGCGTTGATCGTGTGCATGAACTTGGCCTGTGCCCAGGGGCTTGTGGCAACCTCCCAGAAGTTCGTCATTTCCATGCGCATCGTTTCGAAGTTGAACTCGGCGCCGGTCGGGTACATCATCCAGGCGTTGGCAATCAGAATCCATAGTGCCGAAAGGTTGGAACCCAGGGCCATGAGGAAGGTAACGGCGAGGTGGCCGCCCTTGGAGAGACGCTTCCAGCCAAAGAAGAACAGACCGATGAAGGTCGATTCCAGGAAGAAGGCCATCAGACCTTCAATCGCAAGCGGGGCGCCGAAGATGTCGCCAACGTAGTGCGAGTAATAAGCCCAGTTCGTGCCGAACTGAAACTCCATGGTGATGCCGGTCGCAACGCCCAGCGCGAAGTTGATGCCAAAGAGTTTGCCCCAGAAGCGGGTCATGTCTTTGTAGACTTCGCGGCCCGTCACGACGTAGCACGTCTCCATGATCACCAGCATGAACGACAAGCCGAGCGTAAGCGGCACGAACAAGAAGTGATACATGGCCGTCAGCGCAAACTGCAGACGGGACAGATCAACAAGTTCAGAAGAAAACATAGAAAACGGCTCCGAGTTTCCCGTGTTCTGCGCCATAGCATGGACGCGGCGCACAGGTTCAAGAGAAGGATTTTGGGGTGAAGAAATTGTCAGTTGCCGACATCGGCAGTTCGATCCGCGCGCATCAGAATGCCGGAAGCGACATTCTCAGGAGTCTGTTCGATACGTTTATCCGGCCCGAAAAAGAAGTACCAAAGCCCAAAAATGAAGGCGAGCTTGCAGCACAAAACCACGCCGATCTCAAAAAGAAGGCGCGGACGGGATTTGCCGGAAGTAGTCGCTTTGCGCATAGCGGGCAGAAACCTTTTTGCGGGAAAATAAAAACTGTTGTTTGACGCCGTTAACGGACAACCTTACAGCGAAGATCATATAGAGACAGACTGCAAAAAAGGCTCACAAACGCTTGCAAAAAAACAGAAATCGCGGAAAATGGGAGCCATGACTGTCAAATTTGGCAGTTTCTGTCTTTTCGTTACTTTCGTGGTGCAGGAAAATGCCGGTTGCAGCAGAAATCGCCTCAATGCTTGACGCTTTGGATGCGCCGGCAATGCTTATTCGGCCCGACGATATGACGGTGGCTGCCGTCAACGGGGCATTTGCACAGGCCTACGGACGTTTTCGCTTCGAAGGCAAAAAGTGTTGGGAAGCGTTGCATCGTGCGTGCCCTTGTCCGAAGTCCGGTTTGCCGTGTCCGTTGGCGCAAGCCGACAAAGGGGGCGTGAGCTGTGTCGAGCAGACGCTTTTTAGCAGCGCGCGTGTTACAGAACTGGCGGTGACGATGCGGCCGGTGCGTTCAGCCGACGGCAAAACGCTTTATTGGTTGGAAACACTCAAATCCAAGTCAGACGATGCCGAGCCGTTTCGACGCGGTACGGTTGGAGTAAGCCGCGCGCATGCCGAGGTGATGCATTCGCTTGAAAGACTTGCTGCGCAAGACGTGCCCTATTTGATTGGCGGTGAAGCCGGCGTCGGAAAAGAGCTTTACGCCCGTACCGTTCATGAAAATAGTGCCCGTGCCTCCAGGCCTTTCGTTGTGGTGGAGGGCTCGCGCCTAACCGGACTGGCCGCGCAGACAATTTTGTGCGGCACGGAAAACGCTGCGGGACTGTTGACTCGCGCCGACGGCGGCACTCTCTTTGTTGACGGTATAGAACGCGCTTCTCCTGTGGCGGTGGAAATTTTGGACGCAGTGCGCGTGAGCGGTTGCACTGCCCGACGCGACGGAAGTCGTTTGGAAGTATCGGTCCGATTGGCTGCAAGCACTTGTCGCTATCCGGAGTCGACGACGAATCACGACTTTTTGGCGGCTTTGTCGAGCCATGAAGTTGTGGTGCCGCCGTTGCGCGAACGCAAGGAGGACATTGCGCCGCTGGCTAAATTCTTCGTGGGCGGCATTGTGCCCGTGCATTCCCGTACGATCACCAACGAAGCGATCGAAATGCTGCAACGGTACGATTGGCCTGGCAACATGAGAGAACTCAAGGATGTGCTGGTCGCAGCGGCTCAGGGGACGGAGCGTACCGTGACGAGCGCCAATTTGACATTGCCTTCTGCCCGCACCTCAGTTTTTCTTCGAGAAGACGAAGACATCGTGCCGCTGGCAGATATCAAAAGTCGATATCTCGTCTGGGCTGTTGAAACTTTTCAGGGTTCGCGAAGCGAACTGGCTGCGAAGCTGGGAGTGTCGGAGCGTACGCTCTACCGGCTACACGCACAAAGCAAAGACACCGCAAGGAAATAGCTTGGTGCTGATACAAACGCAATGGCAAAATGCCTTGTTCGGAGACTTTGAAATCGACTTGTGATGAGTGCTGTTTACGAAAAAGAAAAGCTCGCCTACCGACTGCTTGAGGGCGAATCCGCAAAGCGGCTCGAACGACCGGGCGCAAGTTTGCGCTATTCCGTTTTGCCCTGCGCGGGCGAAAAAGTCGGTACTGTGATTTTTTTACACGGCGTGGCAAGCAATGGATCGCGCTGGGAGGAATTCATAGAAAAAACAAGTCTCAAGCAAGCCTTCGATATCTTGCGCTGTGATCTCAGAGGACATGCGGCAAGCGTATCGAGCCGTCAGGCTCGTTTGGAAGACTGGTGCGGCGACGTGGCGGCGATTTTGCAGGCCGAAGGCGTCGCCAAGGCTGTTGTTGTGGGGCACAGTTTGGGAGCCCAAGTAGCAGTGAATCTCGCGGCGAAGTATGCCGATTGCGTTTTAGGGGGTGTGCTGCTGGATCCGCTTATCAGCGAGGCGCTAACGCCTAAGGCGCTGGAGATGCGAGCCAAGTTGCCTTATCTGAAAATCATGGAGCGCTTCTGCCGCTTGGGCAATGCATTGGGTTTCAGCCGACGACTGAAAAAGCAGGACTTGCGCGCCATGGATGCCAAGGCGCGCGAAAAGATCGCCGCCGGCGGCAAAGAGCTTGAGGAATTTATCAAGCAGTCCTCCTCGGCACGAGCCGATTTGAAGTACATCCACAGTGCCGTTTATCTGCACGATTTGGTGGAAGTGGGGCGGCCGACACCGGCACCGGAATCGATCTCCGTGCCGATGCTCGTGATCGGCGCGTCTGCTGGCACATTTACCGACGCAGACGCCATGCGTCGTTGGGTGAGCAGTCTCAAAGACGGCCAGATGGCGGTTGTGAAATGTGCGCACTGGCCGCTTACCGAATGTCCTCGCGATGTGGCTTCCGTGATCGAGGGATGGGTGTTTAAGCGGTTTGCGCCGCAATTGGCAATGCAAACCGCTTCGGCTTAAGGCGCTACAACCGGTGTCCATCCGGTCGGGCAGGCACGCACCTGCGGGTAGAACCCTTTTTCAGCCTCGCACCAGTAAACCGTTTTGGGGGTACTGGCGGCGGCCTGAGCGGCATTGGCGGCAGCCTCAGCACGAAGGGCGCTTCGCTCGGCACTTAACGCCGCCGAATAGCCCGTGACGTAGGAAGGCGTCACATACGGCGTGTACGGATAACGATAACGGTATGTTACATAGTCGTCGTACGGATCGTTGAATAGCGTGCTCAGTCCCCAAATGGTGGCTCCGGCAATAGCGGGAGCCCACAGCCAGCCGTAGTGGCGATGGTGATGAAAGCGAGGGCCGAAATGAGGAGGAGGCGGCGGGCGATGCCAACCCGGACCACCTCCGTGCGGAGGTCCCGGGGGACGGGCCTCAACGGCCGGAACAAAAGCCGTCGTCAAGGCCAGTGCAGCCGCTGCAGCAAAAGCAAGTGAGCGAAATGACATTTTTTGTTCCTTGTCTAAAAACATGACGAAACCATTAGAAAGGCAACGACTGAAGCTGCGTTCAGGTACGAATAATGTAGCGCAACGGTAGGGAGCTTTTGCTTGACAGAAATGTTTTGAGACAGGTTCTTAAAGTTCTTGGCGCGGAGCAAAATCGAATCAGCAGTCAATAAAATACGCACACCCACTTTTACGAGAAAATGACAGGACATGAAACAACTGCCGCAGGAACTCAGAAAAAACCGACTCAACTGCCAGCGTCAGATCGGCATGCTGCGCCTCTTCTTTTATGTGGCGACGGCAGGCTCTTTTGCGGCGGGTGCTTCCGACATGGTGGATAACGCTGTGGCAAGTGCTTTGGGCAACTTCGGCATACTGCTCATTTTGTACCGTCTCTACGTCTTGAGTCCGCTTCTTGTGGCTCGCAGCAGCGCAGGAAACGACCAGTGGGTCGACGGCGAGGCGCAGTGGGTTGAGGACAACTATCCGTGGCTTGACACGGTGGGCAAGGCCGGTTGGGGGTTATTGGTTGTCGGCGTGGTTTTGCAAATGTTTTTGGGAATTGCTTGAAACTGTCGCAGTTTTGTGTAGAATGCCAATTCTTCGCTGACAACGGCCGGCAGACCGGTAGCGGAGAACCTGAAGAACGGGACGGGAGCACCCGGAAAAATCGTTCTTTGCCGTTGCGAAAGAACTTTCGCGTCAATTCGGCGGAAAAACTTGACAAAGTGATTTCCGATCCGCATAATCTGCCATTCGCTACGGAGGGGTGCCCGAGTGGCTAAAGGGGGCAGACTGTAAATCTGTTGGCTTACGCCTACGATGGTTCGAATCCATCCCCCTCCACCAGCGCTGACTCGTAGGAGTCAGGCAATAGTGAAATTGCAGTTGGGTAACGGCCGAATTGCAGTTGTAGCTAGGGCGGGTGTAGCTCAATGGTAGAGCAGAAGCCTTCCAAGCTTACGACGAGGGTTCGATTCCCTTCACCCGCTCCAAGTTTCCCAAGCGTGCCCGTGTGGCTCAGTGGTAGAGCACTCCCTTGGTAAGGGAGAGGTCATGCGTTCGATCCGCATCACGGGCACCAGAGATTCTTTTCTAAACATAGTTCTTGATTGGATACCCCCGGGTGCATGCCCGGCTTTTGTTCAGGAGTTAAACCATGGCAAAGGGTAAGTTTGAACGTACCAAGCCCCATGTGAACGTGGGCACCATCGGTCACGTTGACCACGGCAAGACCACGCTGACGGCTGCCATCTGCACGGTTCTCGCTACGAAGTTCGGCGGCGAAGCCAAGGCATATGATCAGATTGACGCGGCTCCCGAAGAAAAGGCCCGCGGCATTACCATCAACACGGCACACGTTGAGTACGAAACGGAGCACCGTCACTACGCACACGTCGACTGCCCGGGGCACGCCGACTACGTGAAGAACATGATTACGGGTGCTGCCCAGATGGACGGCGCCATTCTGGTGGTTTCCGCCGCTGACGGTCCGATGCCGCAGACGCGCGAACACATTCTGTTGGCTCGTCAGGTTGGCGTTCCCTACATCATCGTCTACCTGAACAAGTGCGACATGGTTGACGATCCGGAACTGCTCGAACTGGTGGAAATGGAAGTCCGCGAACTTCTGAGCAACTACAACTTCCCGGGCGACGACATTCCCATCATCAAGGGTTCTGCCAAGCTGGCTCTGGAAGGCGACAAGGGTGAACTCGGCGAACAGTCGATCATGAAGCTTGCCGAAACGCTCGACAGCTACATTCCGACGCCGGAACGTGCGCTTGACCAGCCGTTCCTGATGCCGATCGAAGACGTGTTCTCGATTTCCGGCCGCGGTACCGTGGTGACGGGTCGTGTGGAACGCGGCATCATTCGCGTTGGCGACGAAATCGAAATCGTTGGCATTCGTCCGACGAGCAAGACGACCTGCACGGGCGTTGAAATGTTCCGCAAGCTGCTCGACCAGGGCGAAGCTGGCGACAACATCGGCGTTCTGCTGCGTGGCACGAAGCGTGAAGAAGTCGAACGCGGTCAGGTTCTGGCCAAGCCGGGTTCCATCACGCCGCACACGAAGTTTGCAGCTGAAGTGTACGTGCTGACGAAGGAAGAAGGCGGCCGTCACACGCCGTTCTTCAAGGGCTATCGTCCGCAGTTCTACTTCCGCACGACGGACGTGACCGGCACGATCGAGCTGCCCGAAGGCGTTGAAATGGTGATGCCGGGCGACAACATCTCGATGACGGTTCAGCTGATCTGCCCGATCGCCATGCAGGAAGGTCTGCGCTTCGCAATTCGTGAAGGCGGCCACACCGTCGGCGCCGGCGTCGTTGCCAAGATCATCGAGTAATATCGATTTTCTGAAAGGTTCGTCAATCGGACGGACCTTCAGGACAGGGGTATAGCTCAATTGGCAGAGCGACGGTCTCCAAAACCGTAGGTTGAGGGTTCGATTCCTTCTGCCCCTGCCAACCTGACAGAAGCAAGAAGCCGCGATCATTGACCGCGGCTTTCTGTCTGTAAAAAACTGCGTAAATGGAGGCGCGGAGACGGCTCTAAAGGACAAACAAAGAGCGCCGCGCAACGGATATCAAAGAAATGGCTACTCAGAATGCACAGCCTCAGCAAGGCTCGAGCAACAAGGCTCTGGATGTGATCGTGATGACGCTTGCCGTCCTGATCGCTGCTGCTGGCCTCTTTGCTTTTACCTTTCTGACCGATCAGAGCATGGGCGTGCGCATCGGCGCATTGCTCGGTGGTCTGGTTGTCGCCGTCATCGTGGCGGCCTTCTCGAGCACGGGCAAGCGCTTTATTGCTTTCTGCCGCGAATCTTGGGAAGAACTTCGTCGTGTGGTTTGGCCGACGCGCAAAGAAACGGTCAACACGACGGGCATCGTCATGGCTTTCGTAGTTGCCGTGGCCATCTACCTCTTCCTTGTTGATAAGCTCATTGAATGGGGTCTGTACGACGGACTCCTGCAGCTGAGCTTCTGATCCGAACGAACCGCTTTTAAGCAGACATCGCGCGCACTTGGGACCTGAATTTCCCGACGTGCGCGCAAACGTTTGCACGGAGAATGAAATGAGTACCGAAACCGCACAAGAAACGGGCGCGCAAAAGATGCGCTGGTATACGGTTCACGTCTACTCCTCGATGGAAAAGAGCGTGCAGCGCTCGATCATTGAGCGCATCGGCCGCTCCGAACTCAAGGATTTATTCGGCGAAGTGCTTCTGCCGATTGAGAAGGTCGAGGAAAACCGTAACGGCCGCAAGTTCGAAACGGAACGCCGCATGTATCCCGGCTACGTCTTCGTTGAGATGGTGATGACCGAGGAGACTTGGCACTTGATCAACTCGACGCCGCGCGTGATCGAATTCCTCGGTAATAACCATCCGGTTCCGCTGTCGGATTCGGAAATTGCAGCGATTAAGGACCGTATGTCGATCGGAACGGAAAAGGCTCGCCCGAAGATCATGTTCGAGCCCGGCGAAATTGTTCGCATCAAAGAAGGTCCTTTCCAGGACTTCAACGGTCGCGTCGAAGAAATCCTCTACGACAAGAGCCGCTTGCGTTGCTTTGTGTCGATTTTCGGCCGCGAAACGAGCGTCGAGCTTGCTTTCAACGAAGTCGAAAAGATCTAAATTTTCTGTTGGGCGCGTTGATTTTAAAGAAATTTGCACATTTCAAATTTTTTTGGCATAATCGCGCCCTTCGTTTCTCACTTTAACTGGGGAGCACGTCCGTTCGACGGTGCGTTGGAACCCAGGGAGTATTAATCAAATGGCAAAGAAAATCGTCGGCTTTATCAAGCTGCAGGTTCCTGCAGGCAAAGCCAATCCCTCGCCCCCAATCGGCCCGGCTCTCGGTCAGCGCGGCCTGAACATCATGGAATTCTGCAAAGCGTTCAACGCCAAGACCCAGGGCATGGAACCTGGTCTTCCGATTCCGTGCGTGATCACCGCTTATGCCGACAAGTCCTTCACGTTCGTGATGAAGACCCCGCCGGCAACGATCCTGATCAAGAAGGCTGCGAAGATCCAGAAGGGTTCCGCACGTCCGCACACGGACAAGGTCGGCAAGATCACGCGTGCTCAGGCCGAAGAAATCGCCAAGATGAAGGAGCCCGATCTGACGGCTGCCGATCTTGACGCTGCGGTTCGTACGATCGCTGGTTCCGCCCGTTCCATGGGCATCACGGTGGAGGGTCTGTAATCATGGCTAAGATTTCCAAGCGCCGCAAGGAATTCCTCGGCAAGTACGACCTCACCAAGCCCTTCGCTCTGAACGAAGCGCTTGACGCTGTGAAGGCTTGCGCCAACGCCAAGTTTGACGAATCCGTTGACGTGGCTATCCAGCTCGGCATCGATCCCCGCAAGTCCGACCAGGCTATCCGTGGCGCTGTCGTGATGCCGGAAGGCACGGGCAAGACCGTTCGCGTGGCTGTGTTCACGCAGGGTGCCAATGTGGAAGCCGCTAAGGCTGCCGGTGCCGACATCGTCGGTTTCGACGACCTCGCTGCCGAAGTCAAGGCCGGTAAGATGGACTTTGACGTTGTGATCGCCTCGCCCGACGCCATGCGTGTGGTTGGCCAGCTCGGTCAGATTCTCGGCCCGCGCGGCCTGATGCCGAACCCGAAGGTTGGCACGGTGACCCCGAACGTTGCCCAGGCTGTGAAGAACGCCAAGGCCGGTCAGGTTCAGTTCCGCGCCGACAAGGCCGGTATCATTCACGCCCCGGTTGGTCGCGTTTCTTTCGAAACCGAACGTCTGGTGACCAACATCAAGGCGCTCGTTGAGCAGTTGAACAAGCTCAAGCCCGCCAGCCAGAAGGGCATCTATATGCGCAAGCTCTCCGTGAGCTCCACGATGGGTATCGGCGCTCGCGTCGACCTGTCCTCGCTCTAATCGGAAGCGCAAAAAATAAAAAAACACCTGAAGCCGAGGAGTTGACTCCTCGGTTTCAAATGAGGTCGTGAGGCCTCAAGGGCTTTGGGTGGCCTGTTTAACAGGCCGCTGTCAAAGACCGCCGGAGGATGAGGGCAAGTCCCGACGCTTTAATTGTCTTGAGAGAAGAGAGCGCTTCGAATCAAGATGTCCGGCGCAGACGGTGAAACCTCAAAGAGAGATGTATGTTGTGTAAGTTTTTTGCACTGCACGTACTGCTCTCAGAAGGGTTTTCAACCGGTAGTTGAAGAACCGGTGTGCGTTGCGAAAGCGATGCATGCCTCTGAGTGGAGCCAGACCATGGGTCTTAATCGTCAAGACAAGGCGAATGTGATTGCGGAAATGAGCGAACTCGTTGCTCAGTCTTCTGCCATCATCATCGCTGAATACCGTGGGCTGACCGTTGAAGCAATCACCAAGCTTCGCGCTGATGCGCGCAAGCAGGGTGTGCAGTTGCGTGTGGTGAAGAACACGTTGGTTCGCCGCGCCGTTGCCGGCACGCCGTTTGAAGGGCTCTCCGACCAGTTCGTCGGACCGCTCATCTACAGCTTGTCCGCCGACCCGGTCGCTGCTGCCAAAGTTCTTGCTACGTTCGCCAAGACGAACGACAAGCTCATCATCAAGGGTGGCGCGATGGCCAACTACGTCATGGACGTGGCCGCTGTCGAACAGCTCGCCTCGATGCCGAGCCGCGAAGAGCTCCTGGCCAAGTTGATGGCCACCATGAACGAGCCGATCGCCAAGTTCGTCCGCACCCTCAACGAAGTGCCTGCTCGCTTCGTTCGCACTGTGGCTGCTTACCGCGATGCCCAGGAGAAGGCTGCTGCCTAATCCGCTTTAAACAGAAAACAATTTTTAAACATTACACAACGTTACGGAGTCAAAAATGGCCCTGACCAATGAAGAAATCCTCGACGCGATCGCGTCCAAGACCGTTCTCGAAATCAGCGAACTCATCAAGATGATGGAAGAAAAGTTCGGTGTTTCCGCTGCTGCTGCCGCTGTTGCAGTTGCTCCGGCTGCTGGTGGCGCTGCTGCCCCGGCTGCTGAAGAAAAGACCGAATTCGACGTCGTTCTGGCTGACGTTGGTTCCAACAAGATCGCCGTGATTAAGGCTGTTCGCGAAATCACCGGCCTCGGCCTCAAGGAAGCCAAGGACCTCGTCGAAGGCGCTCCCAAGGCTGTTAAGGAAGGCGCTGCCAAGGCTGAAGCTGAAGACCTCAAGAAGAAGCTCGAAGCTGCCGGCGCTAAGGTCGAACTCAAGTAATCTGAGTTTCAGACTTTACAAGCATCACAAAGCCGCCCACGGCGGCTTTGCTGACTGCGCTCCAAGCCCGATTTCCGATCGAAAGAGGGCTTGGGATTTTGAAGTGGATCTGGTAAAATTCCAGATCCAGCTCAAAGTCAAAGCCAGTGATCGAAATAATCAATAAGTCACCGTGACGGCCCCTAGCCGCACGGGCGCACGCATTCGTGCAGCCCGGGCGGCTTTTGGCGTCTTTAAAAAATGGCTGCGATTCTTCGAACCTCTTTGACCCCATAGCATATTTCCTCCCATCGCCTTGAACGGAGTCTTCATGTCGTACTCGTTCACTGAAAAGAAGCGTATTCGGAAGAGTTTTGCCACACGTCCGAGCGTCCTTGAAGTGCCCTCCTTGCTGGAAACACAGCTTCGCAGCTACGAAGCCTTCCTGCAGGCCGATGTCAAGCCCGAAAGCCGCAAAAATGTCGGGTTGCAGTCGGCATTCACTTCCATTTTCCCGATCACCAGCCACAACGGCTACGCCCGCCTGAAGTTCCTGAGCTACAGACTCGAGCAGCCTGAATTTGATGTGGCCGAGTGCCAATTGCGCGGTCTGACCTACGCGTCCGCGTTGCGTGCTCGTATTCAACTTGAAATTTTTGACCGCGACGCCGCCAAGCCCGGCACGGTCAAGGAAATCCGCGAAAACGAAGTCTACATGGGCGAAATCCCGCTCATGACCGAAAAGGCTTCCTTTATTGTTAACGGCTCCGAACGCGTTATCGTGAGCCAGTTGCATCGTTCGCCCGGTATCTTCTTCGAGCACGACAAGGGCAAGACCCATTCTTCGGGCAAGCTCCTTTTTAGTGCTCGCGTGATTCCTTATCGCGGTTCCTGGCTTGACTTCGAATTCGACCCGAAGGACATCGTGTACTTCCGTGTCGACCGCCGCCGCAAGATGCCCGGCACCATTCTTCTGAAGGCCATCGGTCTGACGCCCGAAGAAATTCTCGAGCGCTTCTACGACTTTGACACTTTCCGCCTCAACCAAAAGTCCGCCAATCTGCACTTCACCCCGCAGCGTCTGCAGGGCGAAACGGCTCAGTTTGAAATCAAGGACAAGGAAGGCAATACGATCGTTGCCAAGGACAAGCGCATCACGGCTCGTCACGTCCGTTTGATGGAAAAGGCCGGCATCAAGGAAGTCGCCGTTCCGGATGATTTCCTGATCGGTCGCGTTCTTGCCAAGGCCATCTACAATCAGGAGACCGGCGAAAAGATCGCCGACGCCAACGACGAAATCACTGCAGATACGCTGACCGTTCTGCGTGAGATGCGCGTGCACAAGATCGAAACGCTCTTTACGAATGAACTCGATCGCGGTTCCTACATTTCCGATACGTTGCGTCTTGACGATGTTCCCGACACGATGTCGGCCCGCATCGCCATCTACCGCATGATGCGTCCGGGTGAACCGCCCACGGAAGACGCCGTCGAAGGTCTCTTTAACCGTCTGTTCTTCGATCCCGAAGCCTACGATCTGTCGCGCGTCGGTCGCATGAAGGTCAACGCTCGCTTTGGTCGCGGCACGGCTGAAGGTTCGATGACGCTCACCAACGAAGACATCATCGACACGATGCAGGTGCTCGTTGCTTTGCGTAACGGCGCTGACGAAGTGGTTCTGACTGACGGCGAAGGCAACAAGCGCACCGTGGAAATCCACGGCGTTGACGATATTGACCATTTGGGCAATCGTCGCGTACGCTGCGTGGGCGAACTGACCGAAAACCAGTTCCGCTCCGGTCTTGTGCGCGTTGAGCGTGCCGTTCGCGAACGTCTCGGTTCGGCCGAAAGCGACGGACTCACGCCGCAGGATCTGATCAATTCCAAGCCCATTTCGGCAGCCATTCGCGAGTTTTTCGGCTCCTCGCAGTTGTCGCAGTTCATGGATCAGACCAACCCGTTGTCCGAAATTACGCACAAGCGCCGTATTTCGGCCCTTGGCCCGGGTGGTTTGACGCGTGAACGCGCCGGCTTTGAAGTCCGCGACGTGCACGCTACGCACTACGGCCGTGTCTGCCCGATTGAGACGCCTGAAGGTCCGAACATTGGTCTGATCAATTCGCTGGCTCTGTACGCTCGCCTCAACGACTACGGCTTCCTCGAAACGCCGTATCGCAAGGTTGAAAACGGCGTTGCTCTGAAGGGCAAGGAAAACATCCACTATCTGTCGGCCATCGAAGAAGGCAACTACGTGATTGCCCAGGCCAACGCAGAAATGGATGAAAATGGCAAACTCATCGGCGAGCTCGTGAGTGCCCGTGAAAACGGCGAATTCATCATGGCTTCGCCCGATCGCATCCAGTACATGGACGTGGCTCCGGCTCAGATCGTGTCCGTGGCCGCCTCGCTGATTCCGTTCTTGGAACACGACGACGCAAACCGTGCTTTGATGGGCTCGAACATGCAGCGTCAGGGCGTGCCTTGCTTGCGTCCGGAAAAACCCGTGGTGGGTACCGGCGTGGAACGTACGGTGGCCGTTGACTCCAAGGCTACCGTGCAGGCTAAGCGCGGCGGTATGATCGAATACGTTGACGCCAACCGTATTGTGGTTCGCGTCAACGACGAAGAAAGCGTGGCCGGTGAAGTCGGTGTGGATATCTACACGCTGCAGAAGTTCACTCGTTCCAACGGTTCGACGACGCTGAACCAGCGTCCGATCGTCAAGAAGGGCGATGTGATTGCCGCCGGCGACGTACTCGCCGACGGTGCTTCGACCGATATGGGCGAACTTGCTCTCGGCCAGAACATGCTTATTGCCTTCATGCCGTGGAACGGCTACAACTACGAAGACTCGGTTTTGATTTCCGAACGCGTAGTTGCCGATGACCGCTACACTTCGATTCACATCGAAGAACTCGACGTAGTGGCCCGTGACACCAAGCTCGGCCCTGAAGACATCACGCGCGACATTTCGAATCTGTCCGAGAACCAGTTGAGCCGTCTCGACGATTCCGGCATCGTGTTCATCGGTGCGGAAGTTTCCGCTGGTGACGTGCTGGTCGGCAAAGTCACTCCGAAGGGTGAAACCCAGCTCACGCCGGAAGAAAAACTCCTGCGCGTGATCTTCGGTGAAAAGGCAAGCGACGTGAAGGATACGTCTCTGCGTGTGCCCTCCGGTATGGCTGGCACCGTGATTGACGTTCAGGTCTTTACGCGTGAAGGCGTAGAGAAGGACAAGCGCGCTCGCTCGATTATCGATGAACAGCTCAAGCGCTACGAAAAAGACTTGAAGGACGCTCTTCGTATTGTGGAAGACGACGTCTTCTCGCGTCTGCGCCGCCAGTTGGTTGGACGTGTTGCTTCGGGCGGTCCTGCTGGCATTCAGTCCGGAACGACCCTTACGTCCGATCAGTTGCACGCTATCACGGGCTACGATCTCTTCGAAATCCGTATGGAAAGCGAAGAAGACCAGAAGATCATTGACCTCGCCCGAAAGGTTGTTGACGACAAGCGCGAAGAAAACAAGGAGCTCTTTGCTCGTAAGAGCGATAAGCTCAACCGCGGCGACGAACTGCCTCCGGGCGTGTTGAAGATGGTCAAGGTCTTTATTGCCGAGAAGCGCCGTCTGCAGCCTGGCGACAAGATGTCCGGCCGTCACGGTAACAAGGGTGTGGTCTCCAAGATCTGCCCGATTGAAGACATGCCGTACATGGCAGACGGTCGTCCCGCCGACATTTGCTTGAACCCGCTCGGCGTGCCGTCCCGTATGAACATCGGTCAGATTCTTGAAGTGCATCTGGGCTGGGCTGCCAAGGGTATTGGCTGGCGCATTGCCGAAATGCTCAAGACCGAGCAGGCCGCTCAGATCCGCGCTTTCCTGAACGAGGTGTACAACCGCACCGGCAAGAAGGAAGATCTCGACAGTCTCAATGACGAAGAGCTGATGGAATTGGCGAAGAATCTCGCCAACGGCATGCCCTTTGCCACGCCCGTGTTCGACGGTGCGAGCGAAGAGCAGATCCGGATGATGCTCGACCTGGCCTTCCCGGATGAAGAAGCCAAGAAGTTGCAGCTGACGCCTGCCAAGACGCAAGCCACGCTGTACGATGGTCGCACGGGTGATGCATTCGATCGTCCGGTGACCGTGGGCTTCATGCACTTCCTGAAGCTGCACCACTTGGTCGACGATAAGATGCACGCTCGCTCAACCGGTCCGTACTCGCTCGTCACGCAGCAGCCCTTGGGCGGTAAGGCTCAGTTTGGCGGCCAGCGTTTCGGCGAAATGGAAGTTTGGGCTCTGGAAGCTTACGGCGCGAGCTACGTGTTGCAGGAAATGCTGACGGTGAAGTCCGACGACGTCAACGGCCGTACCAAGGTCTACGAAAACATCGTCGGCGGCGAACACAAGATCGATGCGGGCATGCCCGAATCGTTCAATGTGCTCGTCAAGGAAATCCGTTCGCTCGGCATTGACATTGATCTCGTGAAAAACGAGGAATCTTCGAAGGAATAAACCAGCATGAATCTGATTCGTGACATGTTCCGTCAGTCGATGGCTGACGAACACTTCGACGCCATTAAGATCGGCATCGCCTCTCCCGAGAAGATCCGTTCGTGGTCTTTCGGCGAGGTCAAGAAGCCGGAGACGATTAACTACCGTACCTTCAAGCCCGAACGCGACGGCCTGTTCTGCGCCAAGATCTTCGGGCCCATCAAGGATTACGAGTGCTTGTGCGGTAAGTACAAGCGCCTGAAGCACCGCGGCGTCGTCTGCGAAAAGTGCGGCGTTGAAGTGACGCTCTCCAAGGTGCGCCGCGAACGCATGGGCCACATCGAACTGGCCAGCCCCGTTGCGCACATTTGGTTCTTAAAGAGCCTGCCCTCTCGTATGGGCATGGTGCTCGACATCCCGTTGCGCGACATCGAACGTGTGCTTTATTTCGAAGCCTACTGCGTGGTCGATCCCGGCCTCACGCCGCTTGAACGCGGCCAGCTGCTTACGGAAGAGGAACTGATCCTCAAGACCGAAGAGTATGGCAACGACTTCAAGGCGATGATGGGTGCCGAGGCAATCCGCGAGCTTCTGCACAACATCGACATTGATCAGGAAGTCGCCAATCTGCGTCAGGAACTTTCGGGCACGACCTCGGAAGCAAAGATCAAGAAGTTTGCCAAGCGCCTGAAGGTGCTTGAAGGCTTCCAGCGCTCCGGCATCAAGCCTGAGTGGATGATCCTGGAGGTGCTTCCGGTGCTTCCGCCCGACCTGCGTCCGTTGGTGCCGCTTGACGGCGGCCGCTTTGCGACCTCCGATCTGAACGATCTGTATCGCCGCGTCATCAACCGCAACAATCGTCTGAAGAAGCTCCTTGAACTCAAGGCGCCGGACATCATCGTGCGTAACGAAAAGCGTATGTTGCAGGAAGCTGTCGACAGTCTGCTCGACAACGGCCGCCGCGGCAAGGCGATGACCGGTCCGTCCAAGCGTCCGCTCAAGTCGCTCGCTGACATGATCAAGGGCAAGTCCGGCCGCTTCCGTCAGAACCTGCTCGGTAAGCGCGTCGACTACTCTGGTCGTTCCGTGATTACGGTGGGTCCGGAATTGCGTCTGCATCAGTGCGGCCTGCCCAAGCTGATGGCGCTTGAACTCTTTAAGCCCTTCATCTTCAACAAGCTCGAACAGCGCGGTCTGGCGACCACGATCAAGAGCGCCAAGAAGATGGTGGACAATCAGGAACCCGTCGTTTGGGACATCCTCGAAGAAGTGATTTACGAGCATCCCGTGATGCTCAACCGTGCGCCGACCTTGCACCGCCTCGGCATTCAGGCTTTTGAGCCGAAGCTCATTGAAGGCAAGGCCATCCAGCTGCACCCGCTTGTTTGCGCGGCCTTCAACGCCGACTTCGACGGTGACCAGATGGCTGTGCACGTGCCGCTGTCGCTTGAAGCTCAGCTCGAAGCCCGTTGCTTGATGCTTTCGTCGAACAACGTGCTCTTCCCGGCGAACGGCGACCCGTCCATCGTGCCGTCTCAGGACATGGTGCTCGGTCTGTACTATGCCACCCGCGAACGCATCAATGCACCGGGTGAAGGCATCTTCTTTGCCGATACGGCTGAAGTGCAGCGTGCTTTGGACGCAGGCCAGGTTGCCCTGCAGACGCGTTGCACGGTTCGCATCCGCGAATTTGAGAAGGTTGAAGGCAGCGACGAGTTCCGACCTGTCGTCAAGCGTTATGAAACGACTGTCGGTCGTGCTCTTCTCTCGGAAATTCTGCCTCAGGGTATGAGTTTTGCCGAACTCAACCGCACGCTCAAGAAGAAGGAAATCGCTCGTCTGATCAACGTGTGCTACCGCCGTTGCGGTCTGCGCGCGACGGTGATCTTCGCCGACAAGCTCAAGGACAACGGCTATCGTCTGGCTACACGCGCCGGCATCTCGATTTGCATCGGCGACATGTCCGTGCCGCAGAAGAAGTTCGAGCTGGTGAGCGCGGCTGAAAACGAAGTCAAGGCGATCGAAGAGCAGTACACCTCCGGTCTTGTGACCAAGGGCGAACGCTACAACAAGGTGATCGACATCTGGGGCCGTACGGCTGACGAAGTCGGCAAGGTGATGATGAAGGAGCTCTCGAGCGAACCTGTCGTCAACCGCCATGGTGAAAAGGTGAGCCAGGAATCGTTCAATTCCATCTACATGATGGCTGACTCCGGTGCTCGCGGTTCGGCAGCTCAGATTCGTCAGGTTGCCGGTATGCGTGGTCTGATGGCCAAGCCCGACGGCTCGATTATTGAAACGCCGATTACCTCGAACTTCCGCGAAGGTCTGAACGTTCTGCAGTACTTCGTGTCGACTCACGGTGCTCGTAAGGGTCTGGCCGATACGGCTCTGAAGACCGCTAACTCCGGTTATCTGACACGTCGTCTCGTTGACGTGACGCAGGATTTGGTGGTGCTCGAAGATGATTGCGGCACGACCAACGGCGTTGAAATGCGCGCTCTCGTGGAAGGCGGTGAAGTCATTCAGGCCTTGCGTGACCGTATCCTTGGCCGCGTGACCGCTGAAGACGTCTTCGACATGCAGCACAACGTGGTTGTGGCTCGCGGTACGCTCATCGACGAAAAGATCTGCGACAAGATCGATGCCGAAGGCATTGATATGGTCAAGGTGCGTACGCCGCTGACTTGCGAAACCCGCTACGGCCTGTGCGCCAAGTGCTACGGCCGCGATCTCGGCCGCGGTACGCTGGTCAACGCCGGCGAAGCTGTCGGTGTGATCGCCGCTCAGTCCATCGGTGAACCGGGTACTCAGCTCACCATGCGTACGTTCCACATCGGTGGCGCCGCTTCGCGTGCCGCCGTGGCAAGCAGCGTGGAAGCCAAGAACTCCGGTTTGGTGGCCTTCACGGATGCCATGCGTTATGTGACCAACGGCAACGGCGAACTTGTCGTGATTTCTCGTTCCGGTGAAATCGTTATCAACGACGCTCAGTCTGGCCGTGAACGCGAACGCCATAAGGTTCCCTACGGCGCCACGCTGCTGTGCAGTCTCGGCAGCGAAGTCAAAGCAGGTCAGCAGCTCGCGACGTTTGATCCGATGACCTTGCCGATCGTGTCCGAATACGCCGGTACCGTTCGCTTCGAAAATGTGGTCGAGAATGTGACCGTGATGAATCAGGTCGACGAAGTCACGGGCTTGAGCTCGATGGTCGTCATCGACCCGAAGCGCACCGCCGCCGGTTCCAAGAGCAAGGGTACGAAGACGACTGCCGCCAACGTGATGCGTCCGGTGGTGCACCTCGTTGACGAAGATGGCAACGACGTCAAGATTCCGGGTACGGATCACACTGTGACGATTCAGTTGCCCGTCAACGCCATTATCGTGGTGCGCGACGGTCAGAAGATCCACGAAGGTGAGATTCTTGCCCGTATCCCGCGCGAAAGCCAGAAGACCCGCGACATTACGGGTGGTCTGCCGCGTGTGGCCGAGCTCTTTGAAGCCCGTAGCCCGAAGGATGCCGGTATGCTCGCCGAGGAAACCGGTACCGTCACGTTCGGTAAGGAAACCAAGGGCAAGCAGCGTCTGATCATTACCGATCTGAACGGCAACGAGCACGAATGCCTGATCTCCAAGGACAAGCAGATTCTCGTGCACGACGGCCAGATGGTTCAGCGCGGTGAAGAAATCGTTGAAGGTCCGGCCGATCCGCACGACATCCTGCGTCTGCTCGGTATCGAAGCTTTGGCTCGTTACATCGTGGACGAAGTTCAGGACGTGTACCGTCTGCAGGGTGTGAAGATCAACGACAAGCACATCGAAGTGATTGTTCGTCAGATGCTTCGCCGTGTGCAGATTGTGGATGCGGGCGATACGCACTTCATCCCGGGCGAACAGGTCGAACGCAGCGAAATGCTCGACGAGAACGATCGAGTCAAGGCCAACGGCGGCACGCCCGCTACGTACCAGAACGTGCTGCTCGGTATCACGAAGGCTTCGTTGTCGACCGACTCCTTCATCTCGGCGGCTTCCTTCCAGGAAACCACTCGCGTGCTCACCGAGGCTGCCATCATGGGCAAGCGCGACGATCTGCGCGGCCTGAAGGAAAACGTCATTGTCGGTCGCCTGATTCCTGCCGGTACCGGCCTTGCCTACCACAAGGCTCGCCGCGAGAAGGAAGTGATGGAACAGCGTCTGGCTCAGGCGCAGGAACCGTCCGACGCACGCCTGGCTGCAGAAGAATTCTTCGAAGGTATGGACACCAAGGCCGAAGCCGAGAAGATCCGCGAAGAATTCGCTTTCGACAGCGAAGCTTCTGCGAACTCTCAGGGGCTGTCGGCTGCCCGTCGTGCTGCGGAAGAACTCTTCACCCGTCGGGATGAAGGCGACTCCGAAGGTAAGAAGGATGAGTAAGCCGTAATCAAGGGAGTCTCTTGACTCCCCGCGCCTGCCGCGCGACAAAGGCTCTTTTCCGAGAAACTCAAGTTTCTGACGGAAAGGAGCCTTTTTGTTTGTAACTTCCTAAAAGAACACATTAAAACCAGAGGCTATCTGCTATTCGTTATTCTCTTTGCTCTTATCGAGAGATAACTCTAATGTTTTGGGATCTGCTTTCGACGCGGGACGCGCTAGATCGCAAAAGTACGTTTCTCGTCGTCCGGAGAAGCGGCGGGATCGATAAGCAATCTATAAAGAGGAGAGAGCTGAGATGATCAAAAAGTTGATGACAGCCGCAGCCCTTCTGACCATGGTCGGTACAGCTTCGTCTGCCACGCTCTATACGACGGGCGTGCTGGACTTCAATAAGACGACTAAGGGAAGTTACCTTGGAAAGATCGGTGCCGCTGTTCCCGTGACGGTTCTGAAAAAACAAGGCAGTCTGTCTTACGTTCGCATTTCCGGGTGGACGCTTGCCGAATATCCTTCCATGATCTTTGCCGAACCCGACGCAGCCGAATACTTCGGCAAGAACTGTGAATGGATCGCTCCGAAGCCCGGTACCGATGTGGCCATGATGATCGCAATGGCGCACGAACTCGAAAGCTCCGGCAAGGTGGATCGCGAATTCATCCGTAAGTACACGGTGGGCTACGATAAGTTCATTGCTTACGTGCTCGGCAAAACAGACGGTGTGGCGAAGACCCCGGCCTGGGCTGAGAAGATCTGTGGTGTTAAGGCCGATGCCATCAAGCGTCTGGCTCACCTGATGCGTGAAAAGCGCTCCATGCTGATGGGCGGCTGGGGTATTCAGCGCGCTCAACACGGCGAGCAGGTGCATTGGATGATGGTGGTGCTTGCTGCCATGTGCGGCCACATCGGACAGCCCGGCGGCGGCTTCGGCTTCAGCTATCACTACTCCAACGGCGGTGCGGCCACCTCGATGGCTCTCGCTTTGGGCGGCATTTCCGCTAATCCGAAGGGCGGCAGCGAAGGCCTCTCCTGGGTCGGCGAATCCTTGGCGACCATTCCTTTGGCTCGCTTTACCGACTGCTTCCTCAATCCTGGAAAGACGATCGACTACAACGGCAAGAAGATTACCTATCCGGACATTCGTCTGGTCTTCTGGTCGGGTGGCAACCCGTTTGCCCAGCAGGAAGACACCAACGGTCTGATCAAGGCCTGGAAGCGTCCCGAAACAACGATTGTGTGCGACATGGTGTGGACGGCCTCGGCTTGCTTTGCCGATATTGTTCTGCCGGCCTGTACGTCACTCGAGCGCGTGGACATCACGTCAATCGGTTCATACTCGAACCTTGGTTATGTTGCCATGCAGCAGGCGATTGAACCCCAGTACGAATCGCATTCCGACTTCTGGATCTATCGCGAACTCTCCAAGAAGATGGGCTTTGAAAAAGAGTTCACCGAAGGTTTGGACGAAATGGGCTGGATCCGTCGCTTTTATGAGAACGCTGCCAAGGAAGCCCGTGTGAACGGCCTGGAAATGCCATCGTTTGAAGAGTTCTGGGCCCGCGGCTACGTTCTCTTCCCGGTCGATCAGGATGCTCGTCGCTACAACTATCTGGGTGACTTCCGTCGCAACCCGATCGTCAATCCGCTCGGTACCGAATCGGGCAAGATCGAAATCTTCTCCAAGAAGATCGAAAGCTACAAGTACGACGACTGCCCGGCACACCCGACTTGGATGGAACCCACGGAATGGCTCGGCGCCAAGATGGCCGAAGAGTATCCGTTTGCATTATTGACGAGCAAGAGCCGCTATCGTTTGCATTCGCAACTCGACAGTACCGCTTCGAACCTGTTTGCGAACGTCGAAGATCGCGAACCGGTGTGGATTCATCCGGATGCCGCCAAGAAGCTCGGCCTGAAGTCGGGTGATGTGGCTAAGGTCACGAGCCGCCGCGGTTCGGTCCTTGCCGGCGTGATTGTCACCGATCGTATCCGTCCTGATACCGTGGTGATCCATCACGGCGGCTAGTACAGCCCGGAAGAACCGGGTGAAGAAGGTTCGCTTGACGTGCACGGCTGCGACAACGTGCTCACCATCGATATTCCTTCGTCGAAACTGTCCTGCGGCAACGTGGCCAATTCGACGCAGGTCAAGATCGAGCGTTGGGACGATGAACTTGAGCCGATCATGGCTCACGTTCAGCCCAAGACGGAGCGCGCTGACGACTAGCGACGAAAGACGCCCGCTTGGTCTGGTGCCGGGCGGGCTGATTAAAATTGAACGCACGTTCTACTGAACTTTGACGGTTCGGGGAGGACGTGCGTTTTTGCTAACTTGTGATTAATTATTCACTAAAAGGTTCTTTAACGCCAAGAACGTCGCCGTGCATCGCGACCTGGCCTCGTGAGACGACTGCAACAATCTGCAGGTTTTGATTGAGAAGCACGGCATTGGCGCAAGCACCGGTTTCTAGACGCCCCTGATTGGCCAACCCCAGACTGTCGGCGGCGTTGCTGGTAATCAGAGATAGGGCGTCCGACAGCGGGAAACTGAAATCGCGCACCAGTTCCACCATGGTTTCGTGATTGCGGGCGACTTCGCCTACGGCCTGCCCGACGATATTGCCGTCAGCGTCAAAACGCGGCACCACGCCGTGACCGTCAGACGAAAGGGTGATCTGTTCGACAGGAACGCCGCAGGAGACAGCTGCGCTCACGGCTGCAGCCGGATGACCTAGATAACAGGGGCCGTCTGTGGTGATGTCAATGTAGCGATCAGATGCCCCCATGGCGTAGGCACAGGCGCTTTTAAGTAAGAATTCAGTTCTCGCGCAGTGAGTCGGTCTTAAATGCGTACCGATCGGGAATCCGGAGGCGGCGATCTCTTCAAAGATGTCAAACGGATTGGGAATTGAGCCCAGGTGGACATGCAACAGACCTTGTTTGTTGACTGTGACAGCAGCCTGACGAATTTGCGAGAGCATTTCCAAAATGGCCTGAGACGACGGAAAGGACCCGTTGACATCACCCATGGCAAGTTTGGCGCCGAGAACTTCGGAGACAAGCGCGACATCGTCGGCAACGCTTTGAGTAAGCGTAACAGGCGGATAACGGAAGTTTGATGTGTACATCCATGCCGAAAGTCCGAGAGCTTTGAGTTCGCGTACTTTGGCAAGCAGATCCGGAAGTTTTCGTGTCATGACATCTGCGCCAAGAACGCCGACGACAGTTGTGATGCCTGCTCGGATGAGCTCACCGGCACTGATGGCCGGCGCTCGGGTATCTGGTCCGTTGACGCCGCCTCCGCCCAGAACGTGGACATGGGCGTCAACGAAGCCCGGTGCCAAAATGAAGCCCGTGGCGTCAATGATGCTTAAGCCCGGTAGGCTGGCAGAGAGGTTGGGGGCGACGGCGAGGATTTTTTCGCCGACCATCAATACGTCGGTCACACCGAGTTCTTCCGGTGCGAAAACGTAGGCATTACGGATCAAAATCGCCATGGTGCGTCTCCTGTACACGATGTCTCTAAGGATAGCGCAGCGCATAAAAAAGGCGGCACGTAGCCGCCTTCGCAGTCACAAAAAAGCAAACGAATCAACGACTCAGAACTGATTTGACACTTTCGCGAGCTCGGGTGATCGTCTCTTCAGCGTTCTCGACAACACCGTTTTTCATGACGAACTTGCCGTCGCACAGCACACTATGGATAGCTCGGCTGTCGGTCGCATAGACCCAGTTGCTCGTGAGACTGAAGTTGGGAACAAGACGTTCGTTTTCGAGGTCTAGGAAAACGGCATCGGCAAGTGCCCCTTCACGAATAACACCGGCGTTAAGACCAGCTGCCTGCGCGCCGTTGCGGGTTGCCCATTGCAAAATTTCGCCGGCGGGCAGTGTCTCGCTTGTGTAACGGACCTTAGCAAGCAGGGCGGCAAACTTCATTTCTTCGCGCATATCAAGATTGTTGTTGGAAGCTGTCCCGTCGGTGCCAAGTGTCAGGCGGCAGCCCTTTTTCATCAGCAAGTCGCTTGCGAAGATGCCCGAAGACAGTTTCATGTTCGAACAAGGGTTGTGAGCGATCCAGACACCGCGTTCTTTGAGGATTTCGGCCTCTTCTTCATCAATGTGCACGACGTGGGCGGCAATGACGTTGTCGCCCAATACGCCGAGATGGTCAAGCCAGCGTACCGGACTCATGCCGTGCGCAGCGATGCAGTCTTGTACCTCTTTTTCCGTTTCGGAAACGTGTAGCGTAAGCGTCTGACCGTTGGTTTTGGCGGCTTCGGCACAGCGCTGCAACAGTTCTCCGCTTACCGTATAGACCGCGTGAGGTGCGACGGCAAGCGAAATACGTCCATTTGTCGGGTCTTTCCAGTTGGCAAGAAAATCGAGCTGCCGTTTGATTTCGTCTTCACCCAAGTGATCCATGAGCGTGACGCCAACGGTGGCGCGGATGCCGGCTTCAGCGACGGCACGAACTGTTTCTTCGGCCATCCAGTACATATCGCAGAACCAGGTCGTACCGCTACGGATCATTTCCAATGTAGCGAGCTTGGCGCCAGCATAGATGTCTTCGGCACGCATCTTGCCTTCAAATGGCCAGATGTGATCGTTGAGCCAGGGAAAGAGCGGAAGGTCGTCGGCGTAACCGCGCAGCAGCGTCATTGAGGCATGCGTATGCGTATTGAAAAAACTTGGCACGATCGCCAAACCGGAAGCGTCGTACGTTTCATCGGCGACGGCATCGGCAGGAGCGTGAAGGTTCTGGAAACGGTTACCGTTGATCAGAATGTTCGTGACGTTGCCGTCAAGTTGAACGTTACGGATAAGAAGAGAGGACATAGTGAGTTTAAGTGACCAAAAGATGTGTAAAAGGGAACAAATGACGACAATAGACAGAAATTGGGTTAAGAAACTGTTAAATGTAGTTAAGCTCGTCGGAAATGGTGCCTTTTTCGCGACAGATAGACAGAAGTCGTTCTTCAGTGGAAGCGTCAGGTTCGATGAGTCCTGCGGGCATTTTTTTCGAGGCTAGGACCACGGCGCCTTCGTTGTGCAAGGCCATGGTGGCGTCAATGTACTTCATAAGTGTCGGATCCTTGAGTATGAAGTTAAGCGGACGCTTGGCTTCAAGTACGCGGCCGGCAGGAACACCGGCACCGAATTCGTCTTCGACGCCCATATTGGCCAAAAGCGCTTTGGAACGGATGAAAACGTCGGCGGGGCAGGCGGCTGTGGCTGCGCTGGGAACACCGGTGGCAGTCACAACGGCGTTAGCTTGACTGACCGCTTCGGCAATGGCGATACCGTCGGAGGCGTCAATAACGGCGTCGCACAGGATTCGGATGCGATCGGTAATATCGCCGGGACGCGTGACGACCGTGATGCGACTGCCGTAGCGGTGCGCGTAGGTGATAAGGCCGCTACCAACTTTGCCGCTGCCGAAAATCACGATGGATTTGCCTTGCCACTGGCTATAGCCGAGTTGGGCCATAGCCCGGAAATAACTCTCTCCGGTGCCAAGACACGTTTCAATACGTTTGATCCGACCGGAGTCGGCGACATATACAGGACAGGATTTGTCGGCATATTTTGAGACGCCTGAGCGGGTGAGTTCGACAAAACCGATACGGGGTTTAAGCTCGGCAAAAGCAGCAGCGCAGTCAAGCACGAGATCAAACGCGCGGCTTGTCTTGACTTCCTTCGGTTCAACCACGGGGATGCCGACGGAGCGCAGGTAACGGACAACTTCGTTATTGCGAGGCATCACGTCGTCGATGCCGACGGTAAGTTCAGCTCCGGCCGCCATGAGGACAGCGTGTTTTGCGAGCGTGTTTTCAAACACGGGAGTTGCGTCAAGAATCCGCAGACCGGCCAAAGGCCGCGTATTTTTCCAAACTTCGAATTGGTTAAGTAAGACCGGGTATTCGTTCGAAGCGTAGGCCTGAGCCACGCGAGAGGCGAGAATGTCGGAAAGCATGACGGCACGTATGTATGAAAAAGAATGGTGCAGAGGCCTGGAGGCGCTCAGCTCGGATTGTAGCGGGCAAAGTGAACGTTGAAGGCGTCGATGAACGTTGGCCGAACGAATGTCCGAAAGAGCTAATCCCTTGACATTATTCAAAAAACAAGAGAAAATCACAGCCTTTTCCGGGAAAGCATTCGTCGGAGGGGGTCGTTTGCGCTTGCAAAGGACGCTTTTTCGTCGTTCGTTTTCATTGTGAAAAGACTTTTATCACCAGCAACAACCGATGGATTTATCCGTCGGTCTTTTTAAGAAGAACGGACAATATGCCCACTATTAACCAGCTTGTGCGCAAGCCTCGTGAGCTTACGCGCGAAAAGAGCAAGAGCCCTGCTCTTAAGAACTGCCCGCAGAAGCGCGGCGTTTGCACCAAGGTCTACACGACCACCCCGAAGAAGCCGAACTCGGCTCTTCGTAAGGTTGCCAAGGTGCGTCTGACCAACGGCTTTGAAGTGATTTCCTACATCGGCGGCGAAGGCCATAACCTGCAGGAACACTCCGTGGTTCTCATCCGCGGCGGCCGTGTGAAGGACTTGCCCGGTGTGCGTTACCACATCGTGCGCGGTTCCCTCGACACCCAGGGCGTCAAGGACCGTAAGCAGGCTCGTTCCAAGTACGGCGCCAAGCGCCCGAAGGCAGCGTAATTCGCGGCGACAGATTGTCAGCCGTGTACGGACGGTCCCGCTGTTAAAAGGACCGAGTAAGTCGCAGCCCGCGTGTGTGCTGCATTGTGAAGCGGTCAACTAAGAAACGAAAGACCGCATTTAAATGACTGAAGACAACGAAAGAGGAAAAAAATGCCCCGTCGTCGCGAAGTACCCAAACGTGAAATTTTGCCGGATCCGAAGTTCGGCAGCGTTGAGATCTCCAAGTTCATCAACGTGATCATGCTCGATGGCAAGAAGGCCGTCGCCGAACGCATCGTCTACGGTGCGCTGCAGCAGATTGAAGAAAAGACCGGTAAGAACGCTCTCGAAGTGTTCCAGACCGCACTCAACAACGTCCGTCCGCTCGTGGAAGTGAAGAGCCGCCGTATCGGTGGCGCCAACTACCAGGTGCCCGTTGAAGTGCGTCCGGTTCGCCGTATGGCTTTGGCAATGCGCTGGCTGCGTGAAAGCGCCAAGTCGCGTTCCGAAAAGTCCATGCCCCAACGCTTGGCTGGTGAGCTGTTGGATGCTGCTGAAGGCCGCGGCGGCGCTATGAAGAAGCGTGACGAAGTCCATCGTATGGCTGAAGCCAACAAGGCCTTCTCTCACTTCCGCTTCTAATACATCGATTAACAATGAGGTGCTGCCGATTGTGGCGGCACCTCGCTTACGAAGAGAATAGTCATGGCTCGTACTACCCCGATTTCGCGCTATCGCAATATCGGCATTTCTGCCCACATCGATGCGGGCAAGACCACGACGACCGAACGCATCCTGTTCTTTACCGGCGTCAACCACAAGTTGGGCGAAGTGCACGACGGTGCCGCCACCATGGACTGGATGGAACAGGAACAGGAACGCGGCATCACGATTACGTCCGCCGCTACGACCTGCTTCTGGCGCGGTATGGACATGCAGTTCCAGCCGCATCGTCTGAACATCATCGACACCCCGGGGCACGTGGACTTCACGGTTGAAGTGGAACGCTCCATGCGCGTGCTCGACGGCGCTGTGATGGTTTACTGCGCTGTGGGCGGCGTTCAGCCCCAGTCTGAAACGGTCTGGCGTCAGGCCAACAAGTACAAGGTGCCTCGCATCGCGTTCGTCAACAAGATGGACCGTACCGGTGCCAACTTCTTCAAGGTCGTTGACCAGATGAAGACCCGTCTGAAGGGCAATCCCTGCCCCGTCGTGATCCCGATCGGCGCGGAAGACCAGTTCAAGGGCGTTGTCGATCTGATCAAGATGAAGGGCATCATTTGGGACGATGCCAGCCAGGGTACCAAGTTTGAATACATCGACATTCCTGCCGATCTCGTCGATACGGCCAACGAATGGCGTGAAAAGCTCGTCGAAACGGCTGCCGAAGCCAGCGAAGAGCTGATGAACAAATACCTCGAAGAAGGCGAACTCACGGAAGCTGAAATCGTCAAGGGCTTGCGCGCCCGCACGATTGCCGGCGAAGTGCAGCCGATGTTCTGCGGTTCGTCCTTCAAGAACAAGGGCGTGCAGCGTATGCTCGACGGAGTTATCGAACTGTTGCCGTCTCCGGTTGACATTCCTCCGGTTCCGGGCTTTGACCTCAACGACAACGAAGTCACCCGCGAAGCCAGCGACGATGCACCGTTCTCCGCGCTCGCCTTTAAGATCATGACCGACCCGTATGTCGGCCAGCTCACCTTCTTGCGCGTTTACTCCGGCATTCTGAAGTCTGGCGAAACCGTTCTGAACTCCGTGAAGAACAAGAAGGAACGTATCGGTCGTTTGCTGCAGATGCATGCCAACGAACGTAAGGAAATCACTGAAGCCGAAGCTGGTGACATCGCCGCTGCTGTCGGTCTGAAGGACGTGACCACGGGTGATACGCTCTGCGACATCGCTCAGCCGATTATCCTTGAACGCATGGAATTCCCGGAACCGGTTATCAGCCAGGCCGTGGAACCCAAGACCAAGGCCGACCAGGAAAAGATGGCTCTCGCTTTGGGTCGTTTGGCTCGCGAAGATCCTTCCTTCCGTGTTCGTACCGACGAGGAATCCGGCCAGACGATTATTTCCGGTATGGGCGAGCTGCACCTCGAAATTCTCGTCGACCGTATGCGTCGTGAATTCAACGTGGAAGCAACCGTTGGTCGTCCGCAGGTGGCCTATCGCGAAACGATTCGTTCCGTGGTCGAAAACGCCGAATGCAAGTTTGCCAAGCAGTCCGGCGGTCGCGGCCAATACGGTCACGTTGTGCTCAAGCTCGAGCCGATGGAACCGGGTAAGGGCTTCGAATTCGTTGACGCCATTAAGGGCGGCGTGGTTCCGCGTGAATACATCCCGGCCGTTGAAAAGGGTGTGGAAGACACGCTCAAGGCTGGTGTGCTTGCCGGTTACCCGGTTGTGGACGTCAAGGTGACGTTGCACTTCGGTTCCTATCACGAAGTCGACTCGAACGAAAATGCCTTCCGTATGGCTGCTTCCATGGCATTCAAGGACGGCATGCGCAAGGCCAACCCTGTGCTGCTCGAACCGATCATGAAGGTCGAAGTCGAAACACCGGAAGAAAAGATGGGCGACGTGATGGGCGACCTTTCGTCCCGCCGCGGCGTCATCCAGGGTATGGACGATCTCCCCGGTGGCGGCAAGGCTATTCGTTGCGAAGTGCCGCTGGCTGAAATGTTCGGTTACTCCACGACGCTGCGCTCCCTCACCCAGGGTCGTGCAACGTACACGATGGAATTCGATCACTACGCTGAAGCTCCGAAGAACGTGGCCGACGCTGTGATCGCCGAAAAGACCAAGTAATTTGAAAAACGGATCGGGAGTAAAATAGAAAGAGTTTTCTTCCGATCCAACCTTTTATCTAAGAAGGACACAAGACCTAAAATGGCAAAGGGTAAGTTTGAACGTACCAAGCCCCATGTGAACGTGGGCACCATCGGTCACGTTGACCACGGCAAGACCACGCTGACGGCTGCCATCTGCACGGTTCTCGCTACGAAGTTCGGCGGCGAAGCCAAGGCATATGATCAGATTGACGCGGCTCCCGAAGAAAAGGCCCGCGGCATTACCATCAACACGGCACACGTTGAGTACGAAACGGAGCACCGTCACTACGCACACGTCGACTGCCCGGGGCACGCCGACTACGTGAAGAACATGATTACGGGTGCTGCCCAGATGGACGGCGCCATTCTGGTGGTTTCCGCCGCTGACGGTCCGATGCCGCAGACGCGCGAACACATTCTGTTGGCTCGTCAGGTTGGCGTTCCCTACATCATCGTCTACCTGAACAAGTGCGACATGGTTGACGATCCGGAACTGCTCGAACTGGTGGAAATGGAAGTCCGCGAACTTCTGAGCAACTACAACTTCCCGGGCGACGACATTCCCATCATCAAGGGTTCTGCCAAGCTGGCTCTGGAAGGCGACAAGGGTGAACTCGGCGAACAGTCGATCATGAAGCTTGCCGAAACGCTCGACAGCTACATTCCGACGCCGGAACGTGCGCTTGACCAGCCGTTCCTGATGCCGATCGAAGACGTGTTCTCGATTTCCGGCCGCGGTACCGTGGTGACGGGTCGTGTGGAACGCGGCATCATTCGCGTTGGCGACGAAATCGAAATCGTTGGCATTCGTCCGACGAGCAAGACGACCTGCACGGGCGTTGAAATGTTCCGCAAGCTGCTCGACCAGGGCGAAGCTGGCGACAACATCGGCGTTCTGCTGCGTGGCACGAAGCGTGAAGAAGTCGAACGCGGTCAGGTTCTGGCCAAGCCGGGTTCCATCACGCCGCACACGAAGTTTGCAGCTGAAGTGTACGTGCTGACGAAGGAAGAAGGCGGCCGTCACACGCCGTTCTTCAAGGGCTATCGTCCGCAGTTCTACTTCCGCACGACGGACGTGACCGGCACGATCGAGCTGCCCGAAGGCGTTGAAATGGTGATGCCGGGCGACAACATCTCGATGACGGTTCAGCTGATCTGCCCGATCGCCATGCAGGAAGGTCTGCGCTTCGCAATTCGTGAAGGCGGCCACACCGTCGGCGCCGGCGTCGTTGCCAAGATCATCGAATAATTGCCAAAAATTGTTCGAACATACTGAAAGAAAATAAAAATTTTTTCAGTGACCCTTGACAGGGGAAAGGGGGCGTGGTTATACTGCGCCCCCTTAGTTCTTTTATTGTTCTTTTTCTTAGGAAAATCAGACAAATGCAGTCTCAGTGCATCCGCATTCGCCTCAAGGCGTTTGATTACAAGCTGATCGATCAGTCGGCTCTCGAAATCGTCGACACCGCCAAGCGCACCGGCGCTGTTGTTCGCGGTCCCGTTCCGCTTCCCACCCGCATTCAGCGTTTCGACATTCTGCGTTCGCCGCACGTCAACAAGACCAGCCGCGACCAGCTCGAAATCCGCACCCATCAGCGCCTGATGGACATCATCGATCCGACCGACAAGACCGTTGACGCTCTGATGAAGCTCGACCTCCCGGCCGGCGTTGACGTCAAGATCAAGGTCAACAACAAGCAGTAATTGCACAAGTTTTCTCGTTTGTGTTCTGAGGGAGATCCGAAGGGCACGAACGAATATGCGTCACTTCTGGCTTTCGAGGCGCTCGATCGGCGTTACGAACCGAAGGAAGACTTCGAAGTTCGAACCTCCCGTCGTGAAGTGATTTCTTTAAAAGTACGGTCCCGTCCAATCGTAGACGGGGTGGAGTAAAAATAAATGAGTGAAAAGCTCGGCTTAGTCGGCCGTAAGATCGGCATGACGCGCATCTTTGAAGAGGACGGCAAGTCCGTTCCCGTGACGGTGCTCGACGTGTCCGGCAACCGTGTTGCCTGCGTCAAGACGGTTGAATCCGACGGCTACAATGCTGTTCAAGTCGCGTTCGGCTCCAAGAAGCCCTCGCGCGTCAACAAGGCGCTCGCCGGCCAGTTTGCTAAGGCTGGTATTGAAGCAGCTGCTACGTTGAAAGAGTTCCATATCGACGAAGACAAGGTTGCCGAATTCAAGCCCGGCACCGTTCTCAGCGCCGACATGTTCACGGCCGGCCAGAAGGTCGACGTGACCGGCACCACCATCGGTAAGGGTTTCGCAGGCGCCATCAAGCGTCACCACTTCTCCTCGAACCGCGCCAGCCACGGTAACTCCGTGACGACCCGCGCTCCCGGTTCTATCGGTAATCGCCAGGACCCGGGCCGCGTGTTCCCCGGCAAGCGTATGGCTGGACACCTCGGTGCAGCCCAGCGCACCACGCAGAATCTCGTGGTTGCCCGTGTCGATGCTGAACGTGGTCTTCTGCTCGTTCGCGGTGCCGTTCCCGGCTCCAAGGGCGGTGAAGTCATCGTGCGTCCCGCCGTGAAGGCCTAATCCAGGAGCGATCAATGGAACTGAATGTAATCAATGAACTCGGTCAGGAAGCGGGCAAAGCCGCTGCCTCTGACGCCGTGTTCGGCCGCGAATACAACGAAGCTCTGGTGCACCAGCTCGTGGTTGCTTACCAGGCTAACGCCCGTCAGGGTACGCGCGCTCAGCTCAGCCGTGAGTTCGTGCGCCACACGACCCGCAAGCCCTGGAACCAGAAGGGCACCGGTCGCGCCCGTTCGGGCATGTCCTCCTCGCCGCTGTGGCGTGGTGGTGGCCGTGCTTTCCCGAACACGCCTAACGAAAACTTCAGCCACAAGATGAACAAGAAGGCTTATCGCGCTGCCATGGCTTCGATCCTCTCGAAGCTCGCTGCCGACGGCCGTCTCGTTGTGGTTGACTCGATCAGCGCCGAATCCCCGAAGACGAAGGAATTCGCCGCCAAGCTCAAGACGCTTGGTCTTGATCACGTGATGATCATCACCGAGTCGGTCGACGACAACCTCTATCTGGCCAGCCGCAACCTCAAGAACGTTCTCGTGGTTGAGCCGCGCTACGCCGACCCGCTCTCCCTGATCTACTACAACAAGATCGTTGTCACGAAGGCTGCGGTCGCCAAGCTCGAGGAGATGCTCGGATGAAACAAGAACGTTTGTTGAAGGTCCTCGTCGGTCCGGTTATCTCCGAAAAGAGCACCCGACTCGAAGAATACAAGGACAAGCAGTACGCTTTCGTCGTCACGCCGTGCGCGACGAAGCCGGAAGTGAAGGCCGCTGTCGAACTGTGCTTCAAGGTGCAGGTTGAAAGCGTGCAGATTCTGACCACCAAGGGCAAGCAGAAGCGCTTTGGCCGTGGTATGGGCAAGCGCAGCGATGTTCGCAAGGCTTATGTCCGTCTTGCTGAAGGTCAGAGCATCAACTTCGTGCAGGAGGTTAAGTAATGGCTCTCGTCAAACTCAAGCCGACGTCCCCCGGCCGCCGTCATGCGGTCAAAGTGGTGACTCCGGGCCTGCACAAGGGCAAGCCCTTCGCAGCTCTGCTGGAAAAGAAGAATCGCGGCTCCGGCCGTAACAACAACGGTCACATTACGTGCCGTCACAAGGGTGGTGGCTCCAAGCGTCACTATCGTGTGATTGACTTCCTGCGTAACAAGGACGGTATTCCCGCCCGCGTCGAACGCATCGAATACGATCCGAACCGTTCCGCTCACATTGCGCTCGTGCTGTATGCTGACGGCGAACGTCGCTACATCATCTGCCCGAAGGGTTTGAACGTCGGTGATACGATCATGAGCGGTCAGGAAGCCCCGATCAAGGTTGGCAACGCTCTGCCGCTGCGCAACATCCCGGTGGGTTCCACCATTCACTGCATCGAAATGCTCCCGGGCAAGGGTGCTCAGTTGGTTCGCTCCGCTGGTGCCTATGCTCAGCTGATCGCCCGTGAAGGTGCTTACGCTCAGGTGCGTATGCGTTCCGGCGAAGTGCGTCGCATCCTCATCGAATGCCGCGCGACGATCGGTACGGTCGGCAACGAAGAAAACAGCCTGCGTGAACTCGGCAAGGCCGGTGCCACCCGTTGGCGCGGCATCCGTCCGACCGTTCGCGGTAAGGTGATGAACCCGGTTGATCACCCGCATGGTGGTGGCGAAGGCCGTACCGGTACCGGTCGCGCTCCTGTCACGCCGTGGGGCCAGCTCACCAAGGGCTATCGTACCCGCAACTCCAAGCGCACGGATTCCATGATCATCCAGCGCCGTTACGACAAATAAGGGGGCCAGTAAATGTCTCGTTCGTTAAAGAAAGGGCCGTTTGTTGACGGTTCCCTGCTCAAGAAGGTTGAAGCCGCTCAGGCCGGTCGCGACAAGCGTCCGATCAAGACCTGGTCGCGTCGCTCCACCATTCTTCCTGAGTTCATCGGTCTGACGATCGCCGTTCACAACGGCCGTCAGCATGTTCCGGTGTACATCAATGAAAACATGGTCGGCCACAAGCTCGGTGAGTTTGCGCTGACTCGTACCTTCCACGGTCACGCTGCCGACAGCAAGAAGGTCAAGGGGTAATCAAATGGAAACTACTGCAATCGTTCGCGGCGTTCGCCTTTCGGCTCAGAAGGGCCGTCTGGTGGCCGACCTGGTTCGCGGTAAGCCCGTGGACAAGGCCCTCAACATCCTGCGCTTTACGCAGAAGCGCTCTGCCGGCATCATCCTCAAGGCGCTCGAATCCGCGATCGCCAACGCCGAACACAACGACGGCGCTGACGTGGATGAACTGTTCGTTAAGAAGATCTACGTGGAAAAGGCCACGACGCTGCGCCGCTTCGGTGCTCGCGCCAAGGGTCGCGGTACGCGTATCGGCAAGCAGACGGCTCACATCTTTGTGACCGTCGGCGACAAGTAAAAGGTGAACCATGGGTCAGAAAATTAATCCTACCGGCTTCCGCCTTCCCGTTACGCGCAACTGGACGTCGCGCTGGTATGCGGTCGGCCGTAACTTTTCCCGCACGCTCGGCGAAGACCTCCGCGTCCGTGCTTTCCTTCGTGAAAAGCTGAAGAACGCCAGCGTCTCGCGCATTCTGATCGAACGCCCGGCCAACAATGCCCGCATCACGATCTTCTCGGCTCGTCCCGGTGTCGTGATCGGCAAGCAGGGTGCTGACATCGAAATGCTCAAGGCCGAAGTTCAGAAGATGGTTGGTGTGCCTGTGCATATCAACATCGAAGAAATCCGCCGTCCGGATCTCGACGCTCAGCTCATCGCTGACAACATTTGCCAGCAGCTCGAAAAGCGCGTGATGTTCCGCCGCGCCATGAAGCGCTCCATGCAGAACGCCATGCGTCTTGGCGCCCAGGGTATCAAGATCATGAGCTCTGGTCGTTTGAACGGTGCTGAAATCGCTCGTACCGAATGGTACCGTGAAGGCCGCGTGCCTCTTCACACGCTGCGTGCCGACATTGACTACGCAGTTGCCGAAGCTAACACGACCTACGGCGTGATCGGCGTTAAGGTTTGGGTTTACAAGGGTGACAACCTCGGCCGCGAAGATGTGGTCGAAGCTGCCGCTCCCGCCGAACGCGAAGATCGTCGTCGTCCGGCTCGTCGCCAGCGCCGTGATGGCGAAGGCGCAGCCCGCCGTCCGCGTCGTGCACCCGCTGCCGCCGCTGACAAGAAAGACGGAGAATAACGATGCTGCAACCGAATCGTACTAAGTACCGCAAGGACCAGAAGGGCCGTAACTACGGTCTCGCTCAGCGCGGCGCTAACGTGAGCTTTGGCGAATTCGGCCTCAAGGTGGTCGAACGCGGCCGTCTGACGGCCCGCCAGATCGAAGCTGCGCGTCGTGCTCTCACCCGCCACATCAAGCGCGGCGGCCGTGTATGGATCCGTGTCTTCCCGGACAAGCCCATTTCCAGCAAGCCCGCGGAAGTGCGTATGGGTAACGGTAAGGGTAATCCGGAATACTGGGTTGCTCTCGTTCAGCCCGGTCGCGTGATCTATGAAATGGACGGCGTCGATGAACAGCTCGCCCGCGAAGCTTTCGCTCTTGCGGCTGCCAAGCTGCCTCTGAAGACGAAGTTCGTTGTCCGCCAGATCGGCATGTAAGGAGACGGACATGAAGGCAAAAGACTTGCGCGCCATGGATGAGGCCGCGCTCAACAAGGAGCTCAACGACCTTCTCACCACGCACTTCAAGTTGCGCGTTCAGAAGGCTACGCAACAACTCCAGAACACGAACCAGCTGCGCGCCACGCGTCGCGACATCGCCCGCGTGCGCACGGTTCTCGCTCAGAAGGCGGCTGCGAAATGACGAATACTGAAACTGCAAAGCTCACCCGCACCCTCACCGGTACGGTGACGAGCGACAAGATGGACAAGACCGTGACCGTTTTGGTCGAACGTCGTGTCAAGCACCCCCTCTACGGCAAGTACGTCGTTGAGAGCAAGAAGTATCATGCTCACGACGAAGCCAATGAGTGTGGTGTCGGTGACAAGGTCGAAATCGCGGAAACCCGTCCGCTCTCCAAGACGAAGTCCTGGAAGGTGACCCGTATCCTCGAGAAGGCCGTGATCATCTAAGTCTTTAAAAAGACTTGAAAAATTACTTGCAAGTTTTACGCGTTATGCGTATACTTGCAAACTCGCGCAAATGCCGGACCTCTCGGGGTGCGGCATTTGCGTTGATATCTGCGGACTGTATTCCGTTGATTTCTGACCGGCTTAAGGGGAAGGTCTACTTTTCAGCCAGCTGGTTTTTTCTTTGGAAATCAATGTGTTGCAGTCTTTCTCCCTGACGGGACCAATACTATCCGCATTGAGCGGAATAAGTTGGATATATAAACAACCATGATTCAGATGCAATCCAGACTGGACGTCGCCGATAACACCGGTGCTCGTTCAGTGATGTGTTTTAAGGTGTTGGGCGGCTCCAAGCGCCGCTATGCAAACATCGGCGACGTCGTGAAGGTGACGGTGAAAGAAGCCGCTCCTCGCGGTCGTGTTAAGAAGGGCGAAATCTACAACGCCGTTGTGGTCCGCACCGCTAAGGGTGTGCGCCGCGCCGACGGTTCTTTGATTCGCTTCGACGGCAACGCCGTCGTTCTGCTTAACTCCAAGCTCGAGCCCGTGGGCACTCGTATCTTCGGACCGGTCACGCGCGAACTGCGTACCGAAAAGTTCATGAAGATCGTTTCCCTGGCTCCTGAAGTTCTTTAAGGAGGCCGATAAGATGCAGCGCATCCGCAAAGGTGACGAAGTTATCGTCATCGCCGGCAAGGATAAGGGCAAGAAGGGTATCGTTTCTGCCCGTATCGATGACCGCCGTATCACCGTCGAAGGTGTCAATGTTGCCCGCAAGGCTGTTCGTCCCAACCCGATGACCGGCGCTGAAGGCGGCATTCAGGACAAGACCCTTCCGATCGATCAGTCCAATGTCATGCTCTTTAACCCTGCCACTGGCAAGGGTGACCGCGTCGGCTTCAAGGAAGTTGACGGCAAGAAGGTTCGCGTGTTCAAGAGCAACGGTGCCGTTGTCGGCGCCAAGGCCTAAGGAGCAACGACAAAATGTCTCGTTTCCAGACTCTTTATCATGAAACCATCGTGCCCGAACTGATCAAGAAGTTCGGCTACAAGACGGTCATGCAGGTTCCTCGCATCACCAAGATCACCCTCAACATGGGTGTTGGTGAAGCTGTCAACGACAAGAAGCTCGTCGACAATGCCGTCGGCGATCTGACCAAGATTGCCGGCCAGAAGCCTGCCATCACTCGCACCCGCAAGGCTATCGCGAACTTCAAGATTCGCGAAAACATGCCCATCGGCTGCATGGTGACCCTGCGCGGCGAACGCATGTACGACTTCCTTGATCGCCTCGTGACGATCGCTTTCCCGCGCGTTCGCGACTTCCGCGGCGTGTCCGGTCGTGCTTTTGATGGCCGTGGCAACTACAACATCGGCCTGCGCGAACAGATCATCTTCCCGGAAATCGAATACGACAAGATCGATGCTGTGCGCGGTTTGAACATTTCTATCACGACGACGGCGAAGACCGACGAAGAAGCCAAGGCTCTTCTGGCTGGTTTCCGCTTCCCGTTCCGCAACTGAGATAGGTGCAAGGAAAATGGCAAAGTTATCTCTGATTAACCGTGAACTTAAGCGCGAAGCTACCGTTGCTAAGTTTGCAGCCAAGCGCGCCGAACTCAAGGCGATTATCAACGACGCTACCCGCTCCATGGAAGAACGTATCGACGCTCGCCTCGCGCTGCAGGCTCTGCCGCGCAATGCAAGCCCCGTGCGTCTGCGCAATCGTTGCGGCCTCACTGGCCGTCCGCGCGGCACCTTCCGTAAGTTTGGCCTCGCTCGCGGCATGATCCGTGACGCGGCCATGCGTGGTGACATTCCCGGCCTCATCAAGGCCAGCTGGTAAGAGCGAGGAGATTACTAAATGAGTATGAGTGATCCGATCGCCGATATGCTGACCCGTATCCGTAACGGTCAGATCGTCGACAAGACCGAAGTCGTGATGCCGAGCTCCAAGCTCAAGGTTGCTATCGCGCAGGTTCTCAAGGACGAAGGCTACATTGACGGCTTTAACGTTGTGACCGTTGATGGCAAGGCCCAGTTGCATATCGGTTTGAAGTACTACGCCGGCCGTCCGGTTATCGAACGCATCGAACGCGTTTCGCGCCCCGGCCTGCGCATCTATAAGAACCACGAGTCCATCCCGCAGGTCATGAACGGCCTCGGTATCGCGATTGTTTCCACCCCGAAGGGTGTGATGACCGATCGCAAGGCTCGCGCTGCCGGCATCGGCGGTGAAGTTCTCTGCTACGTTGCTTAATTTGGGAGGTTTTCAATATGTCTCGTATTGGCAAGCATCCCGTTGAGCTCGCCCAGGGCGTGAGCGCCACGCTCGCCGACGGCTTTATCTCCGTCAAGGGCCCGAAGGGTGAAGTGCGTATGCACGTTCTTCCCAAGGTTGCTATCGAACAGGACGGCAACGTTCTTTCGTTCAAGCAGCTTGAAGAAACCCGTGAATCCAACGCCAACGTCGGCACGATGCGTGCTCTCGTGGCGGATATGAACAAGGGTGTGTCCGTGGGCTTTGAAAAGAAGCTCACTCTGGTTGGCGTGGGTTACCGTGCCCAGGCTCAGGGCGACAAGCTGAATCTTCAGCTCGGCTTCTCGCACCCGGTGGTGCACCAGATGCCCGCAGGCGTGACCTGCGAAACGCCCACCCCGACGGAAATCGTCATCAAGGGCGCTGACAAGCAGAAGGTCGGTCAGACCGCCGCTGTCGTGCGCAGCTACCGCGCTCCCGAACCCTACAAGGGTAAGGGCATCCGCTATGCTGACGAACACGTCATCATCAAGGAAACCAAGAAGAAGTAAAGCGGGGTTCTGAGAAATGATTAACAAAAAGGAAAACCGCCTGCGCCGCGCCGGTGCTACTCGCGCCCGCATCAAGCTGCAGAAGGTGAATCGTCTTACGGTGCACCGCACCAACCTGCACATCTATGCCAGCATCATTTCTGCTTCCGGCGATCGCGTTCTGGTGAGCGCCTCCACGGCTGAAGCTGAAGTTCGTGCCATGGTCAACGGCAACGGCGGCAATATCGCCGCTGCTAAGATCGTCGGCGCCCGTCTGGCTGAGAAGGCGAAGGCTGCCGGAATCGAATCCTGCGCTTTCGACCGTTCCGGTTATCGTTACCACGGCCGCGTTGCCGCGCTGGCCGAGGCCGCGCGCGAAGCCGGCCTCAAGTTCTAATAGGAATCGAGGCTTATGGCTAAGGTTGACAAGAAGAACGCCGTCGAAGAAATTGATGACGGCATTCGCGAAAAGATGATCGCGGTGAACCGCGTCACCAAGGTTGTTAAGGGCGGCCGCATTCTTGCTTTCGCTGCTCTCACTGTTGCCGGTGACGGCAAGGGCTCCGTGGGCATGGGTACCGGCAAGAGCCGTGAAGTTCCGGCTTCCGTGAGCAAGGCCATGGAACGCGCCCGCAAGAGCATGAAGAAGGTGCCGCTCAACAACGGTACGATCTTCCACGCTGTTGAAGGCCACCACGGCGCTTCTCGCGTGCTGTTGATGCCCGCCGCCGAAGGCACCGGCGTGATCGCCGGCGGCCCGATGCGTGCCGTGATGGATGCTGTTGGCATCCGCAACGTGCTCGCCAAGGCTTACGGCTCGACGAATCCCTACAACATGGTCCGCGCTACGCTCAATGCGCTTGCGAACCTGCACTCGCCCGAAGATATTGCTGCCAAGCGCGGCAAGACGGTCGAAGAGCTCACGGCGTAATGCGTCTCGGAGGATATTGAGAAATGTCTGAAACGAAGAAGACCGTCAAGGTCACGCTCGTCAAGAGCCCGATCGGCACCGGTGCCAAGCACCGTGCTACGCTTCTGGGTCTCGGTCTGAAGAAGCTTCATCAGACCCGCGAGCTCGAGGATACGCCCGCTGTGCGCGGTATGATCACCAAGGTCGCATTCCTTGTGCGCGTCGAATGATCTGAGGTAACAGTCAAATGCGTTTGAATACCATTAAGCCCAATGAGGGCGCCAAGAGCCAGGCACACCGCGTCGGTCGCGGCGTGGGCTCCGGCTGGGGCAAGACCGCCGGCCGTGGCCACAAGGGTCAGAAATCCCGTGCTGGCGGCTTCCACAAGGTCGGCTTCGAAGGCGGCCAGATGCCCCTGCATCGTCGTCTGCCGAAGCGCGGTTTCACTTCGCTCACCCGCCGCTACATCGAAGTGGTGCGTCTGAACGAACTGCAGGCCATGCCGGTTGACGAAATCGACTTGGCTGCTCTGAAGTCCGCTAACGTTGTTTCGATCCTCGCACAGGGTGCGCGCGTGATCCTCTCGGGTGAAATCACCCGTGCGGTGACCGTTCGCGGTCTGGGCGTGACCAAGGGTGCCAAGGCTGCTATCGAAGCTGCCGGCGGCTCCGTGGTTGAAGCCTAATTTGAACCGAAACTAACAACGCTTTAAGGTAAGGACACAGACGTGGCGAATAGCCCCAGCACAAAACCGACGGGGTGGGCGAAGTACGGCGACCTGAAGGGCCGCCTGATCTTCCTGTTGCTCGCTCTTGTCGTTTACCGTATCGGCGCTCACGTGCCGGTTCCCGGTATCGATCCCGACATGCTGCGCCAGCTCTTCAATGAGCAGCAAGGCGGCATCCTCGGGCTGTTCAACATGTTCTCCGGTGGCGCTTTGTCGCGCTTCTCGGTGTTCGCGCTCGGCATCATGCCCTACATTTCTGCATCGATTATCATGCAGATGCTGTCGTACGTGTTGCCGAGCCTTGAAGCTTTGCGTAAAGAAGGCGAGCAGGGCCGCCGCAAGATTACCCAGTACACGCGCTACGGCACGTTGGCTCTGGGCTTCTTCCAGGCGGTCGGTATCGCTGTTGCTCTCGAAACCCAGGCCGGGCTTGTTATCAATCCCGGCATGATGTTCCGCTTTACCTGCGCCGTAAGCCTGGTGACGGGTACCATGTTCCTGATGTGGCTCGGTGAGCAGATCACCGAACGCGGTCTGGGCAACGGTATTTCGATCATCATCTTTGCCGGTATCGTGGCAGGTCTGCCGAGCGCCGCAAGTGGTTTGTTCCAGCTTGTGAGCACTGGCGCCATCTCGCCGCTCGCTGCGATCTTCGTGATCGCTGTTGTGGTGGTCGTGACGGCCTTTGTGGTTTTCATCGAACGCGGTCAGCGCCGTATCACGGTGAATTACGCACGCCGCCAGATCGGCAACCGAATCTACGGCGGTCAGGCTTCCTACCTGCCGCTCAAGATGAACATGTCGGGTGTGATTCCCCCGATCTTTGCTTCGTCTCTGATTCTGTTCCCGGCAACGCTTGCAGGTTGGTTCACGACGGGCGACTCCACTCGCTGGATTCGCGATCTGGCAGCGGCTCTGAGCCCCGGCCAGCCGCTCTACACACTTCTTTATGCTGCTTTGATCATCTTCTTTGCCTTTTTCTACACGGCATTGGTCTTCAATCCGAAGGAAACGGCAGAGAATCTGAAAAAGAGTGGTGCGTTTGTTCCGGGCATCCGTCCGGGCGAACAGACTTCCCGCTACATCGATAAGGTGCTCGTGCGCTTGACGTTGGGCGGTGCAGCCTACCTGACATTTGTTTGCTTGGTTCCCGAATTCCTGAACCTTCGCTTCAACGTTCCGTTCTACTTCGGCGGCACCTCGCTGCTGATCGTGGTGGTCGTGACGATGGACTTCATGAATCAGGTCCAGGCCTACATGATGTCTCACCAGTATGAGAACTTGCTCAAGAAGACTAACTTCAAGGGCTTCGGCTCCGGTCTCTGATCGGAAGCCTTTTAAAAACAAGGTGCCGCCCGCGCCTCTGACCGGAGGGCTTCAAGCGGGAAACCTGCTAAAAAATTAAGTCGCAAAATTGAACAGCTGTCTGTGGCACATGTTGTAGACAGCGCGACCGAGAGTCCCAAACTTCGGGGGTGCAGACCAGTCACTACGCTGAGTTCTGCGACAAGCCCCCGGGTTTGTGACTTGTTTTTTTGGGAAAAACAAGTAAAATCATGCGTCTTTCCCCTGTGTTGGCACCAACTAAGTATGCCCGCCGATTCCCGGACGGGCCGGAGATTAAGAATGAAGGTTAACGCTTCAGTCAAGAAAATGTGCCGCAAGTGCAAGATCATCAAGCGCAAGGGTATTGTGCGAGTGATCTGCGAAGACCCGCGTCACAAGCAGCGTCAAGGCTAATTGAGGTAAACACAAATGGCTCGTATTGCCGGTATTAACATTCCGCCGCAGCAGCACGCCGTGATCGGTCTGACTGCCATCTATGGCATCGGTCGTTCGCGCTCGATGCAGATTCTGGATGCCTGCGGCATCGAACATTCCAAGAAGGTCAAAGATCTGACCGATGCGGAACTTGAACGCATCCGCGACGCCGTCAGCAAGTACACCGTTGAAGGTGACCTGCGTCGTGAAGTTCAGCTCTCGATCAAGCGTCTGATTGACTTGGGCACGTACCGTGGCTTCCGCCACCGTCGCGGCCTGCCTGTGCGCGGTCAGCGCACCCGCACCAACGCTCGCACCCGCAAGGGCCCGCGTAAGGCCGGCGTTGCTCTCAAGAAGTAATCAGGAGTAAGAAAAGTTATGGCACCCAAATCTCAGCAGGCCGCCCGCGGCCGCAAGAAGGTGAAGAAGGTTGTGACCGAAGGCATCGCCCACGTGCATGCTTCCTTCAACAACACGATCATCACCATTACCGACCGTCAGGGTAATGCCGTTGCCGCCAGCTCCGCCGGCGCTCAGGGTTTCAAGGGCTCCCGCAAGAGCACTCCCTTTGCCGCTCAGGTTGCTGCCGAACACGCAGGCAAGATTGCTCAGGAATTCGGTCTGAAGAACGTTGAAGTGCGCATCATGGGCCCTGGTCCCGGTCGCGAATCCTCCGTTCGTGCTCTCAATGCCCTCGGCATTCGTGTCACGAGCATCCAGGACGTTACGCCGGTTCCCCACAATGGTGTTCGCCCGTCCAAGCGCCGTCGCGTTTAATTCAACACAAATTTTTTAATTCGTATCCTGCGTTTGCGTGATCTATCGTTAAACGCAAACTGAATGCGGTCTACGCCGCAGGATAGAAGAGGTAACAAATAAAATGGCACGATATCTCGGTCCCAAGTTGAAGCTCTCGCGCCGCGAGGGTTCCGACCTCAATCTGAAGAGCGCCCGCCGTTCCTTTGACTCCAAGGTCAAGAGCGCAGAGGTGAAGCCCGGCCAGCACGGCAAGACCTCCGGCCAGCGCCTTTCGGACTACGGTACGCAGCTGCGTGAAAAGCAGAAGATGAAGCGTACCTACGGCGTTCTCGAACGCCAGTTCCGCCGCTACTATGCAGAAGCTAGCCGCCGCACCGGCAACACCGGCGAAATCCTGTTTGCTCTGCTGGAAAGCCGCCTCGACAACGTTGTTTACCGCATGGGCTTCGGCTCCACGCGTGCTGAAGCTCGTCAGCTCGTGAGCCACTGCGCCATCCTCGTCAACGGTAAGAAGTGCAACATCCCGTCCTATTCCGTTAAGGCTGGTGATGTGATCTCCGTTCGCGAGTCCGCCAAGAAGCAGGTTCGTATTATCGAAGCTCTCGAGCTCGCCGGCCAGAACGGTTTCCCGGGCTGGGTGAGCGTTGATGCCAAGAAGATGGAAGGTACGTTCAAGAACGCACCGGCCCGCGATGAAATCGCTCCGGACATCAACGAAGCTCTCGTTATCGAACACTACTCGCGTTAATCCGGTTGCTGAATTCGGTTTGTTCGAGCTCTGTAGTGAGGGTGAGGACAAACCGGGTACACAGGGAAAAGAAGCGCTCGAGCACGGGTTCGTGCTTCGGGCGCCAATGCTTTTCAAGGGGCTTGTTAAAATGAGAAACCACGAACCTCTTGAAAAGCACTGCTGATGTCTCAGTTGTGCTCCTTTTGTGCGTCCCTGCGGTTTCGGGCGGCCCCCGAAGCAGCGGCGCGTTTTTGCGCGTTTACGGGACTTTCTTGAAAGTAACCGTCAGCCTTATCGGTGTAACGAGCCGAGGGTATTGAATAGGAATCTTTACACAATGGCCAATACTGCGCTCCTGAAGCCGACTACGGTCGAAGCCGTCGTCGACGAACAGAACCCCAACCTTGCCGTCATCACGCTCGAGCCGTTTGAACGCGGCTACGGCCACACGCTCGGCAACGCTCTGCGCCGCATCCTTCTGTCTTCCATGGTGGGCTATGCTCCGACCGAAGCTCAGATCGTGGGCGTCGTGCACGAATACTCCCAGATCGACGGCGTCATCGAAGACGTTGTGGACATTCTCCTGAACCTCAAGGGCGTCGTCTTCAAGCTCGAAGGCGGGCGCGAAGACGTCATGCTTCGTTTGCAGAAGTCCGGTATGGGCCCTGTGACGGCCGGTGACTTTGATCTGCCCCATGACGTGACCGTTCTCAATCCCGATCACGTGATTGCCAACCTTTCCGGCGGCAAGCTTGATCTGCAGGTCCGCGTGGAAACCGGCCGCGGCTATCAGCCGGGCGACGTTCGCGCTTTCCGCGACGACTACTCCAAGCAGACCATCGGCCGCATCATCATGGACGCCAGCTTCTCGCCGGTTCGCCGTGTTGCATACTCCGTGTCCGCTGCCCGCGTGGCTCAGCGCACCGACCTCGACAAGCTCGAGATGACGATTGAAACCAACGGCGTGATTAGCCCGGAAGACGCACTGCGCAACGCCGTGCATATTCTGCAGGATCAGCTCTCCGTGTTCGGAGCCATCAAGACCAATGTCGAAGCCGAACAGCAGCCGCAGGAAGAAACCCCGCCGCCGCTTGATCCGATCCTCATGCGCCCGGTTGACGATCTCGAACTCACGGTTCGCAGCGCCAACTGCCTGAAGGCCGAAAACGTTTACTACATCGGCGATCTGATCCAGCGCACTGAAAATGAACTGCTCAAGACCCCGAATCTGGGCCGCAAGTCCTTGAACGAAATCAAGGAAGTCCTGGCTTCCCACGGTCTGACGCTCGGCATGCGCTTGGAAAACTGGCCGCCTGCCAACCTCTAATTTTTTCGTTGCCCGCATTGCGCAGGAATGAAAATTTCCTGTAAAATGCGGGCCTTACGTTTTTTTTCAACTCAAACCCGCCCGCCTTTGCTTCGGCAAGGGATCGAAGAGCCGGGGAAGCGTTTCCGAACACCGGATGCGCTCAATAGACTCAATAAGGAATTAAAAATGCGCCATCGTTCTGGTCTGCGTAAACTCAATCGCACGAGCGCTCACCGCCTCGCCATGCTCCGCAACATGATGAATTCGCTGCTCGAGCACGAAGCCATCAAGACCACGGTGCCGAAGGCTAAGGAACTGCGCCGCGTCGTCGAACCGATGATCACGCTCGCCAAGGTTGACACCGTTGCCAACCGTCGTCTGGCTTTCAACCGCCTGCGTAACCGCGCTATCGTGACCAAGCTTTTTGAAGTGCTCGGCCCGCGCTTTGCCAACCGCAACGGCGGCTACACCCGCATTCTCAAGATGGGCTACCGCGTTGGTGACAATGCTCCCATGGCTTACATGGAGCTTACCGAACGTGCTGAAGCCGTCGAAGAAGTCAAGGAAGAAAAGGCCGCTGAATAATCGGCTCACTGCTTGATTTTTCACTTGGCGCTTTCCGCGCCAGGTAAAAAAGAACCGCTGTCGGAATTGCTCCTTCAGCGGTTTTTTCGTAACTGATTTAGTTGTTTTTGGTGTGCAGTTGCTCGAACTTCCAGCTGCTGGCGCACATCTCGGCAATTCCGTATTGCGCTTTCCAGCCCAAGAGTTTTTCGGCCTTGTCCGGGCAGCACCAGTTGGCGGCAATGTCGCCAGCACGACGCGGCAGAATCTTGTATGGCAACTTCTTGCCGCAGGCCTTTTCAAACGCTTCGATCACTTCGAGAACGCTTGAGCCGCGACCCGTTCCCAGGTTAATGGCTTCCCAACCGACGTGCTTATCGGCATAGTCGAGAGAATCAACGTGGCCTCTGGCCAAATCCACCACATGAATGTAGTCGCGAACGCCTGTGCCGTCGGGTGTCGGATAGTCGTTGCCGAATACGCGAACGTACTCGAGCTTGCCGGAGGCAACACGCGCCACGTAGGGCAACAGGTTGTTGGGAATACCGTTGGGATCTTCACCGATCAGACCGGAGGCATGTGCACCGATCGGATTGAAATAGCGCAAGCACACAGCGGAGAAGTCGGGCTGCGCCACGCATAGGTCGCGCAGAATCTCCTCGATCATGAGTTTGGTGCGGCCGTACGGATTGGTAGGCGTTCCTGTCGGCATATCTTCGGTGAGCGGCAACGCCACCGGTGTACCGTAAACGGTTGAGGAGCTCGAAAAGATGAGCTTCTTGACGCCGCAGGCGTGCATGGCTTCCAGAAGCGTCACAGTGCCCGCGATATTGTTGTCGTAGTAAAGAAGCGGCTTTTCAACCGATTCGCCGACAGCTTTGAGCCCTGCAAAGTGGATCACGGCGTCAATCTCGTAATCCTTGAGCGTCGCGATGAGTTTTTCTTTGTCGCGAATATCACCTTCAACGAAGGCCGGTCGCGTGCCTGTGATTGTTTCAACGGCGTCAACCACTTCGGGCTTGCTGTTGGAGAGGTTGTCGAAAAGGATTGCTGTATGGCCGGATTCGATCAGACACACCGCTGTATGAGAGCCGATGAAGCCCGTGCCGCCTGTCAAAAGAACTTTCATTTGAAACCTCGATGCCGAAGATTGCCGCAATGAGCGCCAGCCAAGAGCATCGCCTCCGTCGTTGTGGGATTAAGAAACTGTTTGGGTAGCAAGTATACGGAGGAAACGTTAACGACAAAATAGCCGAAGGCTTTGCGCGAAGGGCTTCCTAATCTCATGGCCGGCGACAAGAAAGTGTGGCTTATTTGTTGAGACTTATTAGGTAGGCAGGGGTTTCGCTCATCATCAATCGTAGCGTAGTGTCGTCAAATCCTGCCTTCTTCAATTCGTTTCGGGCCATTCGCATGCCTTCTACCGGGCGCGGCATTCCGACTTGGCCGAGATCGGTGGTGATGAAGGTGCGTTCTGGCGCCACTCTCAGGATCTCGGTTGTCTCCCTCAGGCTTTGACGCGGGTACGTCGGCATGGCTGAGTCCTCGCCCCAAAAACGCCCCAGGTAGCAGAACTCGATCCAAGCACCGAGTGCAGCTGCTTTTTCCAGTTGCGCGGGCGTCATCTTCCAGATGAGCGTATTGGGGTGTGTGATGATGCACTTTTTGAATCCCATATCATGTGCGGCCTGCGCCATCAAAAGGGACTCCGCGGGCGAACTGTGGCCGGTGGCAAAGGCGATGTCGGCTTGTGCGCACAATTCCAGGATTTTCAGCGTTTCGGGCAACAACTTGCCGTTGCCGTCGGATACGCGAATAAACGGTGTGTTCTGCTTAAAGGTCCTGACGGCGTATTCGGCGTCGAGCGTCGGCATCCACACGGTACGGCAGAGGTTGCCGGTGGTGGCAAGTGCCTTTTCGACGGCGTAAACGTTAAGACTTGCGCCGGTGGCACGGTTTAAAACGATCGAACCGAAGAGCTCAATGCCGGGAATGGCCTGTCGCAGCAAGTAAGCGCGGTCGTGGCAGGAAAAGTCGTTGGATTTGAAAAGAACGGCGCGATAGCCTGCCGCCTTGGCTTCAAGCGCCATGTCGTATTCCGACAGACTTCTGGCTTTGGAGTCGGGTGCAGCGTGCAGATGAATATCGCAAACACCGACAAGGTCGGATTGTGAAGCGGATGCATCAGCAGGTTTGACTGCGGTCATTCCGGAAGCGGCGCAGGTGGCGGCCACGAGAAATTGTCTTCTGTCCATGGTGATTCTCTATAAGTCGATATGGGCGTAGCGGCGGCCTTTGACACCGAGCTTTTCGAGGTATTCGAGCTGCAGAAAGCCGCGCTCGATTTTGATGTCTTCGGGATAGGAGTCGTATTGCGCGGGAGACAGTCCGTAGATGAGGTCAAGCGCCGCTTGATCTGCGGCCGCCATACTCAGGGATCCCACAATGCCGAGCGTTCCGCTTCGCACTGTTGCGCCTTTTAACGGATCGACTTTCATGTTCGAGAGTACGTTGATGTAAAGGAACTTTCCTCTCATCGCTTCGTCGATTCCTTTGGACGCGTCGGCCAGGCGTCGGAAAAATCCTGCATCCTTGCGAAAGCCTTCGCCGTGTACGGCGGTTTTGCCATAGGCGCCGGCCAGCCCAATACCTACGTTTTTCATGGCGCCCGAATAGCCTGCAAAGCTTGGGATTTTGAAATTGGCTGCCACGATGACCATGCCGTATTCGTCTAAGAGCGCTTTGGAGACGGATACTTCATTGAGTTCTGCTCCCGAACGGATCGGGACCATACGGTAGGCGCCGTCTCGGTCGAGAATGTCGATCTGTTCGCGCGGGACACCCTGAGCGGCGATTGCATCCAGATTGCCCTGCGTGTTGCCGCGCCCAGAGGTGTATGTCGAAGCCCAGTTGCCCTCGACGTACAAGCTTCCCGGAAGATGCGCCTGAAGCGCTTGCCACAGTGTGCGATTGATGTGTACTTCGTCACCGTGCAGTTTGATGCCGATGCGGCCTTTGACGGATGCGAGCTTCGCTTCGGTTCTCAGTTTTTCAAAAACAGCCACGAAGTTTTTTGCGGTAACGTCTTTGGCGTAGTACACACGAGGCAGCGCAGACTCGGCTGCTCGTATGGCGGATATGGGCAGAAATTGAGCCCCGATCGCGCCCGAGTAGAGCGCAAACTGTCGGCGGGTGAAACCGGTACCCGGCATTTGACGAGAGCTTTCTTTCTTCATCTTGCAGCCTGTTTTCAACAATGTGATCGAGTGTTCGAAAGAAGCGTAGCGGCAGGGTTATCTTGCTGTCCAATGCCGAATCGTTACGCAGCGCGATGCCAAATCCCTATGCAAGGTTTCTCGGTCTGTAGCACATGAGTGCTGCAGACCGAACAGGAAAGGTCAGTTTGAATTGATTTGGTTTTGCTGTTCGGCAGGATAGCGATCGCCGACGATGTTGATGGCGGCTACCTGTTTTTCCAGTTCATCCCATTCAGTGTGGCTTACCTTGAAGTCGAGCGAACGCAGGTTTTCTTCCAAGTGCGAAATCTTGGTGGTGCCGGGAATCGGGACGATCCAATCGGCCTTGTCGAGCATCCACAGCAGCGCGATTTGCGAAGAGGTCATCCCGTGCGTGCGGCCGAAGTGATTGAGCGCTTCAACGATACGGTAATTGGCACGCAGCGCCTGCGCTGTAAAACGCGGCAACGTAGGACGGTTGTCGTTGGTTTTGTCGAACTGCGTGTATTCGTTGACGGTGCCTCCAAGAAAACCCCGATTGAGCGGACTGTAGGGGACGAACCCGATGCCGAGTTCCTGCAGCACGGGGAACACTTTGGTTTCCGGTTCGCGCCACATGAGGTGATATTCGCTTTGGATGGCCGTGAGCGGACATTCTCTGTGGGCAGCGCGGATTGTGTTAGGGCCGACTTCGCACATGCCGAAGTGCTTGACTTTGCCTTCTTTGATGAGGTCGGCCACGGTGCCGGCAACGTCTTCGGCGGGGACGGCAGGGTCGAAGCGGTGCTGGTAGAAGAGGTCAATGGTTTCAATGCCGAGATTTTTCAGTGACTCTTCGCAAACGCGACGGATGTTTTCCGGGCGGCTGTTGAATTGCCCTTCGATCTTTTTTTCATTTTCGTCAAAAACAAAGCCGAATTTGGTGGCGACCTGAATACGATCCTTAAAGGGAGAAATTGCTTCGCCCACAAGTTTTTCGTTTTCAGCGCGGACGCGTCCATAGACCTGGGCGGTGTCAAAAAAATTGACGCCAAGGTCATAAGCGTGAGCGATAAGGCGCTTGAGCATGGATTTGTCAGGTGTTTCGCTACGGTGGTGGCTCATACCCATGCAACCCAAACCCAGTGCGGTGACTCGCATGGCAGCTTGACCGGAGCCGAGCGTGCGAGTCTGCATGATGTCGGCAATGTCGATGACGCGGGTTCTTTGATCGGAAGTTGCCTGAGCGGAAGGGACAAACGCCGAGGCGGCAAATGCGCCGAGACTGCCCAACAGGTGGCGGCGTGTTGTTACGGATGTCATAAGGAACTCCTTGCAACAGTGAAATCAATGGGTTGCAAAAAGTATCCCTCGAGTTGAAAAGCTATGTCAAAGACTGATTTTTAATGATTTTTCATGCAAATTTCGCATGAAATTAGCGATCGGAATTTCGCAGTTGAGACCAAAAAATTTCGCCGGCCTTGGAAAGTCGGTGATTTTTGCGCCGCACGAATTTGTGACGCGCCAGACGTTCCGGCGCAAGCGGCACGAACCGAAGGCCTGACGAGGGACGGATGCTGTAGGCGCCCTCCACGCACAAAAGGGCGTCGCCGATTCCCGAACCGATGAAATGCAGCGACAGACTCGGAAGGTTGTGGTACATCACGACATTCTCGTCCTTGACAAGATCGGAAAACCACGTTTTGATTTCGCTTCGCACAATCGCACGGCGCGGCAGGATCACGCGAAGAGAGGAGATTGTTTGGCCGTCGGCAAAGGTTTTTGAAGCGACGGGGTTGTCTTCGCGAACCACGATGCCCCAGCGGTCGGCGACCGGCAGATCGATGGCGTCGTATTTGGCCGCTTCAACGGGTTCCAGAAGGATGCCCATGTCGATGCGATCGTGATCAAGCGCACTGCGAATATCGTCGCCGTCGGCCGAATACAGTTCAAACTGCACCTGCGGGTAGGTCGCCCTAAACGCTTGAAATTTGTCAGCGAGGAAACGTACTGCACTCGACTCAACGCAGCCGATGCGCAGTTCACCGGAAAGGAATCCCGCATTTTCGCGCAACTCTTTTTTGGTGCGTTCATCGAGGTTGAGGATCTCCTGCGCACGCTGCTGTAGCAAAAAACCGCTTTCCGTCAGCGCTAGCTGTCGTTTGGAACGATCGAAAAGTTTGCAACCGAGTTCCTCTTCCAAGTCTTGGATCTGACGACTCAGCGCGGGCTGAGAGATGTAGAGCAACTGCGCGGCTTTGGTGATGCTGCCGACGCGGCAGATCGTCAGAAACGTTTTCAGCACCTTCGTATTCATGACCGATCCTCAAACAAAAGTAGATATGTCATTTTTGCATGAAAAAGCATCCTAAATAAGTATTGGATATTAGCGACGGCTGCAGGCACAATTGAAAACACAAGGTTTTCCTAAGAAAAACAAGGAGATAGCAATGCTGAAGGTTTCTCTTGCTTTTGTTTGTGCGGCGTTGATGGTCGGCTCTGCGGCAGCGGCCGATATCCCGGAAGGCTCTCAGCTGGTGACGCGCGCCAAGGACTTGGCGGTGGTTGACGGCGGCAACAAGGTTTTTACGGGCAAGGTGAAGATCCAGGCCTTGTCGGAGAAGCTTCCCGGCATGCCGGTAGCCGGTGCCTACGTGATTTTTGAACCCGGGGCCCGTTCCTTTTGGCACACGCATCCCACCGGACAGGTGCTCATCATTGCCGAGGGCGAAGGTCGCTCGGGCGTGTACGGTCAGAAGGTGAGCGTACTCAAAAAGGGAGACGTGGTCGTTTGCCCCAAGGGAGTCAAGCATTTCCATGGCGCCGCGCCCGATCAGCGTATGGTGCAAATGACGATCACGGGCTATGACTCGCAGGGCAAGAATGTTGACTGGATGGAACCCGTGACCGACGAGCAATATCTCAACGTCGAAACGGTCAAGTAATTTCGACAATTCGGTTTGAAACGAAGAAAGCCATTCTCGGCGAGTGTTTGCGAATGGCTTTCGCATGTTCGAAACTAGAACTTAGTCCAGATTGGGCTTTCGGCCTTCGAGGAAAGCGGCGCAGGCTTCTTTAGCAGCAGGCGTGGCGGCGGCTGTTTCGAAAGCAACGGCTTCGCGTTCGCGCACGGCTTCAAGGTGTTTGTTCATGGCCAAACGCAGAAGCTCCTTGGACGAGCGTACGGCGACGGGCGAGAGCTTGGCTAGGCGCTGAGCGCGCGCCAGCGTCTGAGCGCGTACCACGTTGTCTTCAAAGACGGCACTTATCATGCCCATTTGCAGTGCTTCCTGAGCGGTGATGGGTTCAGAGAGCAGGATTTTTTCGGCGGCCTTATGCAGGCCGGCAGCGGCCACGGCGAGGTACGACACGCCGAAGCGCGGAGTGAGGCCGAGTGCCGTAAAGGGCAATGAAAAGAGGCTGCTTGTACCGGCGTAGACGAGATCGCAGTAATAGAGAATCGTGGTGCCGAAACCCACGCACGGTCCCTCGACGCAGGCCATCAAGGGCTTGGTCATGGACTGCAGCTGCGTGATGAAGCGTCCGGCCGGGGAATCGGACGATGCGTTCGGGTTTTCAAGTTGTTCTTTGAGGTCTCCGCCAGCGCAGAAGATACCGGGCTGCGCCGTGATGACAACAACGCGCACGTTGTCGTCTGCTTCGGCGTTGGCCAGAAGTGAGGTGAATTCCTCCAGCGTCTTGGCATCGAGCGTGTTGCGCTTTTCCGGGCGCGAGATTTCAATGGTGAGAACGCGCTGTTCAAGAACTTGATTTAAAGGCATGAAAAGAAATCCTTTCGTGGGCTTGGAATAGTTTTATCTGTTCTGTCCGAGTTCGAGCGAGTAGATGAGCATCGTGGCGTCTTGCGGACAATCGGCCGCACGGTAGCCGCGGCGACTCATGAGGCCGGCCATGGCATCGTTACCTTTAAGCACCCAACCTGAAAGACGCCGTGCGCCGCGGTTGCGAGCTGCATTTTCAAGTTGTTGCATCAAAATGGCACCGAAACCCGAGCGCTGGAATTTATCTTCCACAACAATGCCGAATTCGGCCGTGTCGGAATCGGGAGCTTTCGTGAGGCGGCCGACGGCGTGAATTTCAGGGTGTTCGATGGAAGCGCCTGCATCGGTAATGACAAAGGCTGCCTCGCGTTCGCGATCAAAGTCCGTAAAGCCGATGATTTCGTTGTCGGTGACATCGGTCGCGTCCTTATGAAAGCGTAAATAGGCGCTCTTTTGCGACAGGCGCTGCAACAGGCGCTTTTCAGCAGCGAAATCTTCTGGGCGGATTTCGCGGATGCGCATCAGGCCGCCGCGGCTTGTGAATTCTTCGTCCGAAGTGATCGGTGCGGGCTGCATCAGCATATGCGAGTATCGTGCGTCGGGTTCGTCGCTGCGGGCGCACAGCGCCACGCCGGCATCAAGCGACAAAGCCATTTGATCGTCTATGACCAAAGGATTGACGGAGATTTCGGCCACGGCGGGAATCTCGCACATCAAGGCAGAAATTTTCAGAAGCGTTGCCACGAGTGCGTCTTCGTTTGCCGCAGGTAAACCGCGGAAGTCGCCCAGCGCCTTGTAGACCGGGTGACGGCGAATCATGCGGCGCGCCAGAGGCTCCGTGAGCGGCACGACTTCCACTGTGCGTTCTGTGAAAATTTCTCCGGTGCGGCCGCCGGCCGAGAAACTGATGGCGGCGCCTAGCACGGGATCGGTGGCGGCGCGGATACACACTTCGCGCAGACGTTCGCTATGGGCCATCTTCTGCACGAAGACGCCCTTAAAAAGTGCCATGGGAGCGCGTTGAGCACAGCGATCACGCACCGTACGGAACGCTTCGTGCACTTCGGACTCGGACATCAGGTTGAGTATGACGCCGCCCGTATCGGTCTTGTGCGCAATGCCTTCGGCTGAAATCTTGACCGCTACCGGAAAACCGAGGCGACGTGCGGCGGCAGCCGCTTCGTTTTCGCTGGGGGTAAACGTGCAGGTCAAAGACGAGATTCCGAAACTTTGCAACAGTTCGGCCGTTTCATTGTCTGAGAGAATGAAGCGTTGCTGAGTTTTGGCTTGTCTAACGATGCGGCGCGCGGCGGCAAGATCGGGGTTGCCGGCCGTGAGCGTTTCGGAAGGCGGTTGCAGACGCTGCTTTTTGAGACTCTCGTAACGGGCCAGATTGGCAAAAGCGCGTACAGCAAGCTGCGGTGTTGCCAGACACGGCAGGCCGCTGCGTTTAAAGCTCGAACGCATCAGGCTTTCGGCAAAGGGAGCGGGCCAACAGACAATGACCGGTTTGAAAGATGTTTTCGCGGCGTTGGCCAGAAGTTGGGTCGTACGCGGCGTGGCGTTGGCTGCTGTCGGAGAGAGGGTGATCACGACACCGTCAACGTTGTCGTCGTTGAGACAAGCCGTGAGTGCCTGCGCGAAAAATTCTGCGTCGGCGTCGGCTGCAATCGCCAGAGGATTGGTGGCGCCGAGGTTGGCACTGCATATTTTTGACAGCGTTTTTTCCGTAGCAACGGAGAAATTGGCAAAATCAATTCCCTCGGCATCGGCCGCGTCGGCCGTCAGCAGTGCAAAGCCCAGACCGGTTCCGAGCATCGCCAGACGTCCCTGACGCGGATTTTTTCCTGTGTTGAACACTTCAAGCGTGGTGACAAACTCTTCGAGCGTGTCGCAGCGGATGGCGCCCACGCGTGCGATGGCAGCGTCAAAGACGGCTTCATCGCTTGCTGCTGTGGCAAGGCGCGCACATGCTAGACGCCGGGCGTTGGTGCCGCGGCCGGCTTTGAGCACGATCACCGGCTTTTGGCGAACGGCATTTTTAAGCGAAGAGAAGAAGCTTCTCGGATGTCGCAGTGCTTCGACATGCAGCGCAATGATTTCGGTTTGCGGATCGGCCACCAGAAAGTCAATCATTTCCGCAAGCGACACTTCGCTTTCAAGGCCGGAGGAAATGACGGTGGAAAATCCGATGCCGGAGCGATCGGCATACTCGAGAACGGCGGCCGTTACGGCGCCTGACTGGCAGAGCAGGCCGATGGAGCCGGTTTGTGCCAGGTGCGGCCAATAGCTGACATTCAAGCCGATGCTTGGACGCATGATGCCCATGGAATCCGGGCCGATGAGACGAATGCCGGCTTCACGAGCCAATTGAGCGATGCGTTCGCGCCAGCGACGGTCGGCCGTGAGTTCTTCGTCGCCGGGAGTGATCAGCACATTGGGAATGGCCAGTTTCTTGCACTCCTTGAGCAGCCCTTCAATTTTGGACGAAGGCGTGGCGAAGACAGCCAAGTCAATCTTTGCAGGCACTTCCGAAAGAGACGGCCAACAGGACGTCACACCGATGTATTTGTATTTCGGATTGACGGGATAGGCTTCGTGCACGCGTCTGCCGTTCATCACACCGCTCCAGACAAAAGATCCTCGACTGCCGGGGCGATCACTTGCGCCGACGACGGCGACGGCTTTCGGATTAAAGGCAGAGGTCAGACTGTGCAGAATATCCATGGCTAGACACAAAGACGAAAGAAAGGCGCGACTTGGCGACAAAGCACAACGCGCCGCAATTTCCTATCATTTACGGATGTTTGATTTTAACCGCGCGGCGGCTTGAGCTTGTGTCGAAACCGGTGAAGGCCCAGGACGCACGTGCTTTGGAAACAAAATATTTGTCAGCAAATGCATCAGAAGGAAGAACTGACCACGGCTCCGCCCGAGCGCTGGCTTAAAGCCGACGGCAGTACTGTTTCGTGTACGGAAAAAGTAAAGGTGCTCGAAGAAAACTGGGAAGAGGTGAAAGCGCTGCTGCAGGATGTACTCGATGACGCTGTTTTGATGGGCTGTACTGAGCATCAGGTCAAGGCTGAGTACAAGCGCTTGATTGATGCGCTTCAATGTGATTTCAAGGAGCAGAAAAGCTGAGACTTTTGCTCGCGTGTTTGCGAGTTTTGTGCAATGAAAGTCGTTGATGCGATCCGATAATGGTGAAACGGGAGTTTTTCTTTCGGAGGCGACGAAATGACTCAATACGCATGTTGTGACAAACACGGGCTGTCGCGACGCGATTTGCTCAAAGGCGTTGCGGCCGGTGCCGTAACTGCAGCTTCGCCGTTGGCGGCAACGGCGGCAAAGGAAGGTAAGAAGATGACAACGACTGAAACGATGGGTCAGGCCCCGGTGGTGGCTTGTAAGAAAGTGGCGGCCGATGCGCCGGGTGCAAAGGCCAAGGTGTATTTCTCGCGCAAAATCGATGCGCAGACGCTGATCGATCTTTATGAGCGCATCAACGAAGGCATCTACGGCAAGGTGGCCATCAAGTTGCACACGGGCGAAAAGAACGGTCCCAACATTTTGCCGCGTGACATGGTAAAGGCTTTCCAGGCAACGGTGCCTGACTCCGTGATCGTGGAAACCAACACGCTCTATGAGGGCGATCGTTTTACAACCGAACAGCATCTTGAAACGCTCAAGGTCAACGGCTGGACCTTCTGTCCGGTTGACATCATGGATGCCGAAGGCACGGTGAATCTGCCGGTGCGCGGCGGCAAGCATTTCAAGGAAGTTTCCATGGGCGGCCATATCGTCAATTACGACTCCATGATCGTGCTCACGCACTTTAAGGGGCACGCGATGGGCGGTTTCGGCGGCTCGATGAAAAATATAGCCATCGGTTGCGCCGACGGCCGTATCGGCAAGGCACAGGTGCATGCCATTGACGATGTCAACAAACCTTGGGATCAGTGGCCTGCCAAGGAACGTCTGATGGAAACGATGGCCGAGTCGGCCAAGGCCGTGATTGACCATTTCGGCAAGCACATCGTTTATATCAACGTGATGCGCCGTATGTCCGTGGACTGCGACTGCGCGGGCACCGCCGCGGCCGAGCCCACCATCGAGGACGTGGGTATTCTTGCTTCGACCGATATTCTGGCCATTGACCAGGCTTGCGTTGACTTGGTGTACGCCACGCCGCACAACCATGATCTGGTCGAACGTATCGAGTCGCGCGTAGGTATGCATCAGCTTACCGCCATGCGCGAACTGAAGATGGGTAGCGATCGCTACACGCTCATCGAAGTCTGACGGAATCTCTAGGGGAGGTTCGAAAAAGCAAAAACGCCCGAGACCGGGCGTTTTTGCTTTGCGACGCTGTTATTGCAACGCTTTGCGTTGTCGAATTTAAGCTGCCGAGGCTTCCGAAGCTTTGGTGCGGCGCGTCGTACGACGGGCTGCAGCGGGCTTGGCGGCGCTCTTTTCGTCGGAGACTGCTTTGGCCTTCGCAGACTTGGGCTTACCAGCAGCAGCGGCGGCGCGCTTTTGCACCAGCGACTTTTCCGGCCGCGTCGGGCGCAGGATCTTCTTGTTTTCAGCGGCAAGACGTTCGGCTTCGGCCTTGGCGGCGGCCTCGGCCTGTTCGTCTTCAGCCGTTCTCATGGAAATGCGAACGACGGGAGGAGCCACTGCGGCTTCTTCTTCCTTGACACCCCACATGGCGAGAATTTCAGACTGCGACGGAGCAGCCTGACGCTCGCGGCGGGCGACGACGCTTGCGCGCACGATCTTTTCAATGTCAGGAAGGGGAAGACGATTGAGATCCGTGAACTCGATGAGGCTGTGTTCCGCATCGATCCCTTTCATGGTGGAGAGGAACGGTTCGATGACGGACCTTTCGGCAATGTAAAGCGTGAGCGACTTTTCGCGGGATTCGAGACCGAAAAGCGGTCCTCCGTTGAGTTCATAAAAGACAAGGCCGAAACGCTTGCTTTCACGCACACCGCGTGCAGCACGGCGAATCAGACTTGCAACTCGGGCCATAGCGACGCGACGATCCGGCGGCAATCCCTGAAGGAAAACGCCCAAAACCGTAGCTCCAACCATAAAACCTCCCAAAATCACACATGCCGGTGCGGAGAAATTTTCCGCACAAAGAAACGCTTAATTTTACCCGATTTAGGAGTTCTTTTCACGATGTCAATTTGTCCAGTCGCGTGGCCTTGATAAGAGAAGTCGTTGTTTTTTCAGGACTTTGTCAATGGTTGCGATAGAAGGTGTACGTGGCGGTAAAGGGGACTTTGAGGGTAGATCCCAGCTGAGACGGCGAACAACGGGTAAGCGGTACGCCGCCTTTGCCGTTGCTGCGTTTGATGTGCGTGATCCCGGTGAGCAAGCCTTCCTTACCACGCGAGGTGGTGCGATAGACCAGATCACGCAAATTGCCGGGGGAGGCATCGTCGGCATACTTTTCAATTTTGGCGACCAGAATGGAGCCGTCTTTGGCAAAGACGCTTCCTTCGGAACCCTGGCGAGCAACCACATGGCCCTTTGCGTCTTTGAGTTCAGCCTGCGGCGTAATGAACTTCCAGTAACGGCCGTTGGCGTCGGCCGTGCATTGAAATTGCTGTATGCCCTGTGCGGAGAGCACGAAGGCGGCCGAGGCGTCTGCGCCGGGGGAAAGAGGATCAAAAATGCTTTGAATGGTCGAACATCCCGCAAGCGCAAGCGAGAGGATAATCGTAAGAAGACGGCGGTAGGACATGGTTTTTCAATTCGGTCAATAAAAGGCGACAGGTGAATGATTTTAGTGCCTGCAACTCCTCTTTTCGGCTGAAGAAAAAAAATGGAAAGGCCCGATAGGCTTTCAAGATGAAGAACGTTGCGAAAAACTCAAAATTTGCGGCGTGCAAATCGTCAAAGTTTTGGCAGAATTCATAACGATATTGTTTACCCCATGCACGGGCGTTTCGGGAAGTGAAAACGTCCGCGCGGTTTCGTGCGTGTCCGGCGACAGACTACAGAAGCGGGCGCGTGCAACGGCACATGGAGAATACGTCGTGTATCAGATCAGAATCCACGGCCGCGGAGGGCAGGGCGTCGTAACCGCCGCCGAAATGCTCAGCGTGGCAGCCTTTACCGAAGGCCATTGGGCACAGGCGTTCCCGAGCTTTGGCTCCGAACGAACCGGCGCACCGGTGGTTGCTTTTGCCCGTATCGATGAAAAAGAAATCCGTTTGCGTGAACCGATTCAGGAGCCCGATGTGGTGCTCGTGCAGGATCGCACGCTTTTGGAAAGCGAAGATGTCTTCGGCGGCATTCGTCCCGACGGCTATGTGCTGATCAACAGCTCGTCAACGCCCGAAGAACTCGGACTCGGCGAACTCATCGCACGTCTGCCCAAGGGCCATGTTCAGACGGTACCGGCCACGCGTTTTGCCATTGAAAACATCGGTCGCCCGTTGCCCGGTGCCGGTATGCTCGCGGGCTTTGCCGCCATGACGGGGGCGATTACGCTCGAGAACGTACAGGCAGCTTACAACGCGCGTTTCGGCGGCAAAATCGCCGAAGCCAACGCCAAGGTCGCTCAGGCGGCCTGGGATCACGTCAAAGCCCAATTGAAGCAAGCGGAGGAAAACTGATGCTCAAGCAAATCGAAGGCAGTCAGGGCGTTGCCCAGGCAGTGGCGCTGTGCCGACCCGAGGTGATCTGCGCGTATCCGATTTCGCCGCAGACCCATATTGTGGAAGCGCTCGGCACAATGACCCGCAAGGGCTTGATTCCCAACTGCGAATACATCAACGTTGAAAGTGAATTTGCAGCCATGTCTGTGGCCATCGGCGCCAGCGTGGGCGGCGCACGTGCCTACACTGCAACGGCCTCTCAGGGACTGCTCTACATGGTTGAAGCTGTCTACAACGCCTCCGGTCTGGGGCTGCCCATTGTGATGACCGTTGCCAACCGAGCCATCGGTGCGCCGATCAACATTTGGAACGACCATTCGGACTCGATGAGTCAGCGCGACAGCGGCTGGATTCAGATTTTTGCTGAAACGAACCAAGAAGCGGCTGACTTGCACATTCAGGCTTTCCGCATCGCCGAAGAGCTATCGCTGCCGGTGATGGTCTGTATGGACGGCTTTGTGCTGACGCACGCCTTTGAACGCATCGACATTCCCTCTCAGGAAGATGTCGACAAGTTCCTACCGCCGTATTCGCCCCGTCAGGAGCTCGACCCGAGCGATCCGATCTCCATCGGCGCCATGGTTGGTCCCGAGGCCTTTACCGAAGTGCGTTACCTCGCGCACGTCAAGCAGCGTCAGGCGCTCGAGCTTATCCCGCAGGTAGCCGCAGAATTCAAGGAAGTGTTCGGCCGCAGCTCGGGCGGTCTGGTTCATACCTACCGCTGCGAGGATGCCGACATTCGTATCGTCGCTATGGGTTCGTGCCTGGGCACGATCAAGGACGCTGTCGACGAATTGCGTGAGGAGACAGACCTCAAGATTGGTGTCGTTGGCGTTAAGTGCTTCCGTCCGTTCCCGGTTGAAGTGATGGGAGAAGCGCTTGAAGGCGCCAAGACAGTGGTTGTGCTCGAACGCACCCTTGCTGTGGGCTCGGGCGGCGTATTGAGTCGCGACATCATGGTTTCCATCAAAGATCCGAGCGTTACCCGCTACACGGTCATTGCCGGCTTGGGAGGCCGCGCCATCACGAAGGCTTCTTTGAAGAAGATGCTCAGGGAAGCTGCGGCACATCAGCTGGAAACGCTGACCTTCATGGACCTCAACAAGGAACTTGTTGAGCGACAGCTGGAACGCGAACGCAAGACTCGCAAGTCCGGCCCCGTGCCCGAAGCTTTGATTCGCGACGCGGCGATGCACCAGTAACGTCAAAAGAGGCAATACCAAATGCAGGAATCAGCAATCCGCTTTTATCAGACGGGCACCTGGACGGTCGGCAATCGCCTCCTTGACCCGACGGATCGTACCGTTCAGTCCTCCCAGGAGCGCCACAACGCTCTGAATTCCGGTCACCGCGCCTGTCAAGGCTGCGGCGAAGCGCTCGGCGCACGCTATGCAGTTGATGCGGCCTTTGCCGCCACCAACGGACAGATCATCGCTACCAACGCCACGGGCTGTTTGGAAGTCTTCTCGACACCGTATCCGGAAAGCGCCTGGCAGCTGCCGTGGTTCCATTCGCTTTTCGGTAACACGGCGGCCGTTGCGACCGGTTTGGCTGCGGCCGCACGCGTCAAGGCCCGCAAGAAGGGCGGCGAACCTGTTCGCATTCTGGCCTTGGGCGGCGACGGCGGCACCACAGACATCGGTTTCGGATGCCTGTCGGGCATGTTTGAGCGTAACGACGACGTGCTCTACATCTGCTTTGACAATGAGGCCTATATGAATACCGGCGTGCAGCGTTCGTCGGCAACGCCTCCGGCGGCTCGTACGGCTACGACGATGCCCACGCCTGACTTCCCGGGAAACAGTTTCGGCCAGGGCAAGAACGTGCCGGCCATTGCCATGGCGCACGGTATTCCCTACGTGGCAACTGCCACCGTGGCCGACCTGCATGATCTGGAGCGCAAAGTGCGCTATGCGATGAGTTTTCACGGCGCGCGCTACATCCACATTCTCGTTCCCTGCCCGCTTGGCTGGGGTGCTCCGTCGGCCAAGACGATTGAACTCGCGCGTCTTGCGCACGAAACAGGTTTGTTCCCGGTCTTTGAAGCCGAATACGGTGAGGTGACCAATGTTTCCAAGATCCGTCGCAAGCAGCCCGTCGAGAAGTACCTGATGCTGCAGAAGCGCTTTGCGCACTTGTTCGGCAAGAAGGGCAATCCGGAAATCGTGCAGCGCATGCAGGCGCTTGCCGATCGCAACATTGCCCGCTACGGCTTGCTCGGTGACGAGCAGGGCGACGATATTCCGGTGCCCGAACAGGCCGAAGAACGTCATCATGTGATTTGATCCGCTGCCAAAGCGACTGACTGTGAGCGGAAGTTAAGAAAATGACTCAGAAAAATACTCCTTTTGCCATTACGCTTGATGTGGGCAGTTCTCTGGAAAACCGCACGGGCTCTTGGCGTACCGTTAAGCCGACCTATGTCAACCGACTGCCGCCGTGCAACGCCAAGTGTCCTGCCGGCGAAAAGTGCCAGGCGTGGCTGTATGCGGCCGAGTCGGGCAATTACGAAGAAGCTTGGAAGCGCATCACGGCCGACAATCCGTTCCCTGCCTGCATGGGGCGCGTGTGCTATCACACCTGTGAAACGGCCTGCAACCGCGGCGGTCTCGACGAATCCGTGGGTATCAATTCGGTGGAGCGGTTCCTAGGCGACAATGCGCTTGCCAAGGGTTGGGATCTGCCCAAGCCTCAGCAGGAAACCGGCAAGCGCGTGCTCGTGGTGGGCGCCGGTCCCGCCGGCTTGAGCGCGGCTTACCATCTGCGCCAGGCCGGCCACACCGTGCACGTGGTCGAAGGTGCACAGGCCGGCGGCGGCATGATGCGCTACGGTATTCCGAAGTATCGTCTGCCCCGTGAAGTACTCGATGCGGAAATCGAGCGCATTGTGCGCACGGGGGTGACGATCGAATACGGCCGCGAAGTGACCGATCTTGCACAGGAAATGAAGGAAGGCAAGTACGACGCTGTGTTCCTGGGCGTGGGTGCACATTTGGCTCGACGCACCTATATCCCAGCGGGCGACGCCTCGCGCGTCCTGGACGCCGTGAGCGTTCTCAAGGACGTTGCCGAGGATGAAAAGCCGATGCTCGGTCGCCGCGTGGCCATTTACGGCGGCGGCAACACAGCTATCGACGTGGCACGTACCGTGCGACGCATGGGTGCTGAACCCCTGGTGGTGTACCGCCGTACACGCGATCGCGCGCCGGCGCATCAGACCGAAATTCAGGAGGCCATCGAAGAAGGCGTCAACATGAAGTGGCTCTCGACCATTCGTGAGGCACAAGGCGGCGAAATTAAGATCGAGAAGATGGAGCTTGACGAAAACGGCAAGCCGCGCGGTACGGGTGTCTACGAAAACATCGCCGTCGATACGGTGGTGCTGGCGCTCGGTCAGCAGACCAATCTCGGGTTCCTCGCCAACTTCCCCGGATTGCAGGCTCAGGACGACGAGCTTTTGGTTGACGAAACCATGATGACGACGGTGCCCGGCATTTTCGCCGGCGGTGACATGGTCAAGGGCGACAAAAACGTGACGGTGGCGATTGGCCACGGCAAGAAGGCCGCGCGCGCCATCTCGGCCTATCTCAAGGGTGAGAAGTACGTTGAACCGCCCAAGGCGCCTTTGGCAAGCTTCGATCGTTTGCATACTTGGTACTACGCTGATGCGCCGAAGACGGTTCGTCCGATGCTTGACCTTGCGCGCCGCACGACCACGTTTGATGAAGTGCAGCATGGTCTGACCGAAGAAAACGCTCTTTTTGAAGCGCGTCGCTGCATGAGCTGCGGTAATTGCTTTGAGTGCGATAACTGCTACGGGGTATGCCCTGACAATGCGGTCATCAAGCTTGGTCCCGGCAAGAAGTTCAAGTTCAATTACGATTACTGCAAAGGGTGCGGCATTTGTGCCAACGAGTGCCCGTGCGGTGCCATCGATATGGTGAGCGAAGACATCTGACGGCCAGGCTCCTTTGAAATCCGGTTTTGCACGGGCGGCTGGCAAGAGAGGGCCGCCTGTGCAAGACGAGGGTTTCTTTTTTTGACTTTTGAATTCAAATTTCAATTAGAATTCAAATAAAAGAACCGAATAAGGAAAGCGGTAAATGGCGTCCAAAAAAATCTGGCTCGCGTTGCTGGCTTTGTGCGTGGCAGCCGGACTTGGCTACGTTTATGTTTCCGACCGTAATGCAGCGGGAGACTCCTTGAAGATCTACGGCAGCGTCGACATGCGCACGGTGGACTTGGCGTTTGAGGAATCAGGCCGTATCGGACAGGTGTTGGTGGAAGAGGGTGACACGGTAAAGACGGGTGATGTGCTTGCCAAGCTTGACGATGAGCGTTACGCCATCGCGCTGGACAATGCCCGCGCTACGCTTGAAGTACGCCAAAAAGAACTTGATTTGCTGCTTGCCGGATCCCGTGTTGAAGAAATTGATGCGGCGCGAGCCACTTATAAGGCCAATGCTGCATCGGCAGCGCTGGCTCAGCGCATCTGTAAGCGCGAGCAAAAGCTCGGGCGGGCAACGACTGAACAAATGGTCGATCAGGCTTGCTCGCAGGCGCGTGTATCTCAGGCTCAGGCTTTGGCCTCCAAAAAGAATCTTGATTTGCTGCTTGCAGGAACGCGTATCGAACAGATTGATGTGGCGCGAGCCAATGTGGCGCTGGCCAAAACCGGCCTTGACGATGCCGCTCGCGCGTTGCGCAATTGCGAACTCAAGGCACCTTGCGACGGCATTGTGCGCAGTCGCCTCAAAGAAAAAGGCGACATGGTCTCTGCTGCCTCTCCAGTTTATGAGGTCGCGCTGATGGAGCCCATGTGGGTGCGGGCCTGGATTGATGAGATCAATCTCGGAAAGATTGCTGTGGGGCAGAAAGTGAAGGTTTTTTCCGACAGCTATCCTCAGGAACCGTTTGAAGGCACGGTGGGTTTTGTGTCGACCGTTGCGGAATTCACGCCTAAGACAGTGCAGACCGAAGCGCTGCGAACGGCGCTGGTCTACGAAGTGCGTGTTACCGTTCAGGATCCTCACCATCGTCTTCGTCTGGGTATGCCGGCCACGGTTCAATTGATCGAGTGACGGAATTGCAGGTATGTCGGACGTGGCGGTTGGCTTGACTGCGGACAAAGTGTGCGACAGCGCTCTTGCCTTCGAGTCCGTGTGTCGTTCGGAGAAGGGAGCTGGCGAAATCCTAAGCGGGATCACGGCGCGCTTTGCCGCTTCGCGTCTTGTGGCACTTGTGGGCGCCGATGGAGCGGGCAAGACGACACTCATGCGCATTGCGGCGGGCATTTTGCAACCATCGGCGGGGCATGTGCTGGTGTTTGGCGAAGAGCTTTACGGCAAAAAGCTCGCTCATTTGCAAAAGCAGTGCGGCTATATGCCGCAGAAGTTCGGGCTCTATGAAGATTTGAGCGTTGCGGAAAACTTCAAGCTTTATGCCGATTTGTTTGGTTTGTCTGAAGAGCAGAGAAAAGAGCGGACAAAAGAACTTCTTGAGATGACGGCGCTCACTGCGTTTACCGAACGTCCGGCGGGAAAGCTCTCGGGGGGAATGAAGCAAAAACTGGGGCTTGCCTGTGCGCTACTGAACCGCCCTCGGATTTTGTTGCTTGACGAACCGACCGTCGGTGTCGATCCGCTCTCACGACGCGACTTGTGGCGCATCCTGCGCGAAAATGCTGCCGCGAGGGACATGCTTATCGTGGTGGCGACCACTTACATGGACGAAGCGGCGCTTTGCGATGACGTGATCATTCTTGAGGAAGGCCATATGCGCGTGACCGGCTCGCCCGAGTCGATTGCCAGCCATGCTCAAGGTTGCACTTTTTTTGCCGAACAGGAAAAAAAAGAGTTGCCGGTGCGTCTGCTGCAGGATCGCCTTATTGCCGATACGGAACATCTTCTGGATGCCGTGCCGGAGGCGGCCGGTGTTCGGCTTCTGACAAACGGCACCAGTGACGTGCAGAAGCTGCAAGCGCTATATCCCGGTGTGCGCTTTACCGAGCGACCGAGTACGCTCGAAGATGGTTATCTGGTGTTGCGAAAGGAGTTTTTAGGCGACTGGCGGCTTGAAGCCGAGGAAAGTTTGTCGCTGTTTGAATCTTCTGCAACCGCAGACTCCGATCCAGCAATCGCGGGGAACCCCGACAGCGTGATCCATGCCAAGGGACTGGTGCGTCGTTTCGGTTCCTTCGTTGCCGTCGACAAGACAGACTTTGACGTGGCGCGCGGTGAGATTTTCGGACTGCTCGGTCCCAACGGCGCAGGCAAGACGACGACCTTCAAGATGCTGTGCGGATTGTTGGAAGTCTCTGAAGGCGAACTTTGTGTGGCAGGCATTGACGTGCGACATGCTCGCGAAAAGGCCCGGGAGCTTTTGGGCTATATGTCGCAGAAGTTCTCGCTTTATCCCGGACTGTCTGTGCTGGAAAACCTCACGTTCTTTGCAGGGGCCTACGGACTGACCGGCTCACGCGGAAAACAGCGCATCGCGCAGGTTCTGCAAGCCTTTGGTTTGGAAACATTTGCCTCGCGCGCCGCGGGTACCTTGCCCGGCGGCTACAAGCAACGGCTGTCGATGGCAACGGCCTTGTTGCACCGTCCCCAGATTCTCTTTTTGGACGAGCCCACGAGCGGGGCCGATATTCCGACCCGCCGTCGATTCTGGCGCTGGGTGACGGCGTTGGCGCGAAACGGAACCACGGTGGTGGTGACGACGCACTTTATGGAAGAGGCGCTTTACTGCGATCGCATCTTGATTCAGGATGCAGGCAAAAGCTTGATTTTGGGAACGCCCGAAGCAGTACGCTCCGGTTGCGCGACGATGAACGAAGCGTTTATTCGCGCAGTGACGCAGGCACGCCATGCAGAGGCCGATCGCCGAAAGGAGACCTCATGAATGTCTTTTCTTTGTGGCTTACGCACGCTGTTGCGCTTACGCTTAAAGAAACGCGCCAGATTCTGCGCGACAAAAGCGCCATTTTGCTCGGCGTTTTCATGCCTTTGATGCTGATCATTTTGTTTGGCTACGGGCTTTCTTTTGATGTTCGCAACATCCGCTTGGGTGTGGTTGATACAGTGCGCACCGAGCAAACGGAGCGCATCACAGCAAGCCTCGTTGCCAACGAATCGTTCAAGACAACCGTCTACGTTGCTCGAAGCGATGCTCTAAAGGCTTTGGAAAGTTTCGAGATTGAAGCGTTGGCAGTCTTTGAAAAGCAAAACACTTCGAGCGTGTCGCGGCAGATTGTGGTTGACGGGATTGATGCACCGCGCGCCACCATGATTGTCAATGCGGTCTCGGGTGCCGCCGGCATTGCGATGGCGGGTGAGTCCGAAGGAGCGGGCATCGTTGTGGTGCCGCGCATCTGGTTTAACGAATCGGTCATCAGTACTTGGTATTTGGTTCCGGGACTTTTTGTGATTGTGCTTACGCTTACAGGTTGCATGATGACGAGTCTGGTATTGGCGCGTGAGTGGGAGCGCGGCACGATGGAAGCGATGATTGCGACACCTGCATCGCCCTCGGCCATCTTGGTAAGCAAGACCTTCCCGTACTTCTGCCTGGGAATGCTCGGCTGGGCGCTTTGCATGACTGCGGCCTGTTTTCTCTACGAAGTGCCGGTGCGCGGCAGCTTTTGGCTCATTTTGAGCTCTTCGGCTTTGTACCTGTTGATGGGATTGGGATTGGGGCTGGTGATTTCCGGTGTGACTCGTTCTCAGTTTTTGGCTTCTCAGGTCACGGTGCTCGTGAGTTTCTTGCCGGCCGTGATCCTTTCAGGGTTTATTTTTGATTTGCGCTCAGCGCCCGCCTGGGCCGATGCCATGGCGCACTGCCTGCCGCCCGTGTACTACCTTGAGGTGCTCAAGGTGGGCTTTCTCACCGGAGGCATGGAGGAACTCGTGACGAAAAACATGGTGATCTTGTCACTTTTTGCGGCGGCTGCCTTTGCGGCGTCTTACCGCTTGTGTCAAAAGAGGCTTCGAAAATGACGAGATTGCTGCAGTTGCTGATTCACCGCAGCGCACGGTTTCGCGCGCTGATGCACAAAGAGCTTCTGACGACGCTCAAGGACCGCACGAGCCGCATGATTCTCGTGGGGCCTTTGGTTTTGTATGTCATTTTGTTCGGGTATGTGGCGACCTTCAATCTCGACTACGCTCCATATGCACTGCTGGATATGTCCAAGACCAGACAGAGCGCCGAATTAATTCGCGCTGTAGACGAAAGTGCGGTTTTCGATCGGGTGATGACACTGCAAAATACCGCCCAGATTGCGCCGGCGATCGACTCGGGCAAAGCGCTTGTCGTATTGGTGATCGGGCAGGACTATGCCGAGAAACTTTCGGAAGGCCAAGTCGCGCAGGTGCAGGTGATCATTGATGGCCGCAATTCCACAACCGCGCAGCTGGCGGCCGGATATTTGTCGATTATCGCGGGCAACGTGTCGGGGGCGGGGACCGTTTTTGAGAGTATTCGATATCTATACAACCCCAACAATCTCACACAGTGGTTTATTTTGCCCGCGCTCATCATGATGCTTTCGATGTTGCAGATCATGGTGCTCTCGGCGCTGTCAGTTGCCCGCGAACGCGAAATGGGAACTTTTGAGCAGTTGTTGGTAACGCCTTTCACGACCGGGGAGTTGCTGGCTTCCAAGGCGGTGGTGCCGATTCTGATCGGCATTTTTCAGGGGACGTTGATTTTCCTGATTTCGGTGTTTTGGTTTCAGGTGCCGCTGATGGGCAGTATTCTGAAAATTTATGCCGTGATGGCGGTCTTTGTACTGTCCATCGTTGGGCTGGGACTTGCCATTTCGGCTTACAGCAAAACCATGCAGCAGGGACTTTTGATTGCGTTTGTGACGCTCGTTCCGATGGTATTGCTTTCGGGGCTTTTTACTCCTGTTGACAACATGCCCGACTGGATTCAGACAATCACTTGGGCTGACCCGCTTCGCTTTGCGTTGTTGAGCGTGCGGCGCATCTATTTGGCGGATGCCAGTTGGGCGCACATTGCTTACACCATGATTCCGACAGCTGCCGTGGCGGCAGTCAGTCTTCCCTTTGCATACCACTACTTCAAAAAACGACTATGAGAAAAAAGACAGCGAAAGCAAGAACGGACGGGCAGGCGACACGCCAGGCGCTTGTCGATGCTGCAGGAATTTTGGCGGCCCGGCACGGCTGGGCTTCGGTACGGGCTAAGGATGTGTGCAAACTGGCCGGTGTCAGCGCAGCCAGCGTCAACTACTGGTTCGGAAGCCGTGACGAGCTTTATCGGGAGGTGGTTCGGCAGATTCCGGAAGGACTCATTGACGGAAAGTTGGAAGAATACTTTCAGAGCAATGCAGAGCCGCTCGAGAAAGTTCGCAGAGTGTTGGAAACATTCCTCATGGCGCCCAGGGGCCGCGGCCAGTGGCATTTGGCATTATGGGCACGGGAAGTGTTTACGGGACCGTCGGAAGAATTCATTCGCGTGGTACGTGCAAGCGGCACCAAACATGTGATGTCCATTCGTCGGATTATTGCGGCGTATTTGGGAATTCCCGATGAAGGACCGGAAATTGAAACCATCGTGATGGCCGTCATGTCTCCGTGTTTATTGGTGGTGGCTTCTTCGCCCGAAGTGATCAAGGAGACCTATCCGAATTTGATGGATGCCAAGGGAAAAGAAGTGGCCGTAGAGCAACTGCTCAGTATCCTGCAGATGCTCAAGCTAAAGCGCAAGGACGAAACGTAGTCTCGGGCGTACTAGTCTTCAAGAAAATCTTCGTTTTCTCGTCTTTCTTCTGCCAGTAACTTGCGGCTTGCCGCGGCAAACACCAGCAAAGCGCACAGACATAAGGTTGCTGCACCGAAAAAAGGCAGACCGGCGAGAATGTCATCGGGATGATGCCCTGCGCACATCAACATGGGTGTAGTAAAGGCCGGAGCGATAGCTCCCATGAGGGAGTGAACGGAGCTCACTGTGCCCATGGTGGCTCCTTGCACGCTCATGGGCATGCGTCGGCTGACAGTGCCCGACAGCAACGGCGTAACCGAGGCCGAAAGGGCATACAGGCAAAAGCAGATGCCTGCTGTCAGTCCTGTGGGACTCAGGGCGACGCCGATTAACAGTGCTACGCCCAAAGCAAGGCTCGTTAGCGTGAGTTTGACGGGAGAAATGTAAAGCAGTAATCGCTGCAGGAAATAGCCCTGCACGACGGCGATGCCCAGACTTAAACCGAAAATGGTGAGCCCGATTTCCCGCGGTGTAAAGCCGTAGCGAAACTCGGTGTAAAGCGCCCAGGAATACTGCATCAGACTGTTGGCTAGACTGAAAAACGCGAGCGTAAGGACAAAGATGCGGATTTGGGGCAGCTTGAGCAGATGCGCGAGGCTGCCGAAGGCATTATTTTTTCGTAGGCTTACGGGTTCGGTGCTTCGCTGTGCAATTGACTCGGGGAGCACGAACAGCCCGTAACCGAAATTGAGAAGCGTGACGATGCTGGCGGCAATAAAGGGAAGATGCGGGTTATTTCCGCCCAGAATGCCGCCTAAAGCAGGGCCGATCAGAAAGCCTGCGCCGAACACGGCACCGATTCGGCCGAAGGCGGCCGCGCGTTCGTATCCTGTGGTGACATCGGCAATGTAGGCTTGCGCGACGGAAATATTGGCAGAAAGAAGACCGCCGAAGATACGGCTGGCGAGAATTGCCGTCAAAGAAGTGCTCAGCGCGGGCACTGCAAACATGATGCCCAGGCCGCAGATGCCGCTTAACAGAACGGGACGACGGCCGATACGGTCCGACAAGGCGCCCAGAAGAGGCGAAGCCAGAAATTGCATGACTCCGTAACTCAGCATGATGGCGCCGTACCACCACATCTGCTCGTCGCGCGTGTCGGTGAGTACGCCGATCAAGCGGGGTAAAACGGGAATGATGAGGCCGATGCCCAGAGCATCCAGAAAGATGCAGGCGTATATGAACCTCAGTCGTGACGGCAGTTTCATGCAAGAAAAAAAGGAAGCGGTACTGCACCGGTAGTGACCGGACGAAAACAACCCGATATTAACGAAAAGCTCTGTTGATCGTGAGATGACGAGTACAGACAAGACGAAAAAGGCGGAAAAAATAATGCCGACGGTTTACACGGTACGGCAGTTTTTCTCGTAGCATGAGGAAAGGCACATTTTGAAGGAAAGAATGTTGTGATTCGAAATGAAAACAGTCAGTCGGTTTTGCCGCAAATCGCGCAGTATTGGAACCGACGCGCACAGGGGTACGCACTTCAAGTTGACGACGAATTCAAAGCGTCGCTTCAGGACGTGTATTTGCCGTGGTTTAAAACGGTTGCTGCCGAGGGATCGGTGCTTGATGTCGGTTGCGGTCCGGGCTTTTTTTCGGTGATGCTCGCAAAAGCGGGTTACGCCGTTACGGCGTTTGACGCGAGTACCGAGATGCTGCGAATGGCTTGTGAACGAGCAAGTGCGACAGGAGTGTGCATTGATGCGGTGCTCGGCGACGCACAGCTTCTTCCTTTTGCCGATAGCACGTTTGATTGCGTCTGCTCGCGTAATCTTGTTTGGAATCTTGAACTGCCTCAGACGGCCTACCGCGAGTGGTTGCGAGTTCTAAAGCCCGGCGGCGTACTGCTCATTTTTGACGGTAATCATTACCGTTACTTGTTTGACGAGCGCTATGCACGGGTACATAAGGCGTGGGAAGACAGAAGCGACCATCAGATGCTCGGCGTGGACGCCCGCGTGATTGACGATATTGCGGAAAAACTGCCTTTGACCCGCCGGATGCGTCCGGAGTGGGACGTCAGTACGCTTTCCGAGCTGGGTGCACAGGCGCAAAGTACGGTACTGAAGACGCTTACGGATCCGAAGACCGGCGAGGTGTTGGTGACCGATTTCGTCGTACGGGCTGTCAAAACGTCCTGATACGACTTAAAAGTGCAACCGATTGATACGAAACGTTCGTTTTGAGGCGTATTGCCTAGAGCCTTTTTGTCTTTGAATTGTCACAATACTGAAACAAACATTTATACATTCGCAGGGAGTCAATACGAATGAATCAGAAACCTCGACGTTTGATGCATCGGGCCATGCCGCTGATTCTGGGCGGCAGCCTGGTGAAGCAAATCGTGATTGCTTTGGTGCTCGGCATCCTTCTTGCTCTCGTTGCTCCGGGCGCAGCCGGATCCGTGGGCATTTTAGGCGGCCTTTTCGTGTCGGCATTGAAGGCGGTGGCCCCGATTCTCGTTTTCGTCCTGGTGGCAGCTGCCATTGCAAACCATCAGTCGGGCACGGCCGCACACATGCGACCGATTTTGGTGCTCTACCTTGTGGGTACCTTTGCGGCGGCAACGACGGCGGTAATTACTTTCTTCCTTTTCCCTGTGTCGGTGAACCTGATTGCCGACGCAAAGGAGGTTGCTGCGCCCGGCGGCATCGGAGAAGTGCTCAAGAACCTCGTCTACAGTGTCGTTGACAATCCCGTCAAAGCGCTGATGCAGGGCAACTATATCTGCATCCTTTTCTGGGCGATCGGTCTGGGCATTGCCATTCGCAAGGCCAGTGACACGACCCGGCTGGTGATGAACGACATCGCCGACGGTGTTGAATTTATTGTTCGCATCGTGATTCGTTGTGCGCCGATCGGTATTTTCGGATTGGTGGCAAGCACCTTTGCAACCGAGGGGCTGGAACTTCTGGTCAATTACGCTCAGCTGCTGATTCTGCTGGTGGGCAGCATGCTCTTTGTGGCGTTGGTGTTGAATCCTCTGATCGTTTGGTTCTGCATTCGCAAAAACCCATATCCGCTCACGTTCCAGACGCTCCGCGAGTCTGGCATCACGGCGTTTTTTACGCGTTCTTCGGCGGCCAACATTCCCGTCAATCTCAATCTGTGCAAGCGTCTTGGACTTGATGAAAGCGTCTATCTGCTCTCGATTCCGCTCGGCGCCACAATAAACATGGCCGGTGCCGCCATCACGATCACAACCTTGAGTTTGGCAGCTGGTTATACGATGGGCGTGGCGGTAGACATTCCGACGACCATTCTGTTGTGCGTGGTGGCAAGCCTTTGCGCCTGCGGCGCAGCGGGTGTGCCCGGCGGCTCGCTTATGCTTATTCCGTTGGCCTGTTCGCTCTTTGGGCTTGACAGCAACATCGCCATGCAGGTGGTGGCCGTGGGTTTCGTGATCGGCGTGGTGCAGGATTCCTGTGAAACGGCGCTCAATTCCTCTTCGGACGTGCTCTTTACGGCAGCGGCTTGCATGCTTTTGGATCGCAACAAGGCTCAGCGTCAAGCTGAAGTGCAGGAAGCTTTGAAGGACATCTGACGAACGCAAAACGCTAAAATCCGCAGCTGTTAGCGATTCGTGCGGCACGACTCGATTCGGGACGTGCCGCTTTTTTGGTGAGACGGTTTTGGCTGATTCGGCGAGCACAATTTTGACGAGAGCGCACGACATTCTTCATCGGGTGTTCGGATTGCATGACTTTCGCGGCTTTCAGGCCGATGTGATCGAAACGTTGGCTCAAGGGCGCGACGCACTTGTTCTGATGCCCACCGGCGGCGGCAAGAGTTTGTGTTATCAGATCCCGGCTTTGCTTCGCGAGGGGGTGACGATTGTTGTGTCTCCTCTGATTGCCCTCATGGCCGATCAGGTGGCAGGTCTCGAAGAGTTGGGCATTCCGGCGGCCTACCTCAATTCTGCCTTAAGCTGGCCGCAGCAGCGTGATGTGCAGCGGCAGCTTGCCGCAGGCAACATCAAACTGCTTTATGTCGCTCCCGAACGACTGGTGATGCCCGGCACCGTTGAGCTTTTAAAGCGTATCAAGGTGGGGCTCTTTGCGATTGACGAAGCGCACTGCGTTTCGATGTGGGGGCACGATTTTCGACCTGAGTACGGAGTGCTTTCGATGCTGCGCGAGCAGTGGCCCGAGGTGCCTCGTGTGGCACTCACGGCCACGGCAGACCTCAACACGCGCCGAGAGATCGTTGAGAAGCTTCTGATCGAGCCCAAAGAATTCGTTGCGAGTTTCGATCGCCCTAACATTCGTTACCGCGTGGCTGAAAAAAGAAAGCCCGCCGAAACGTTGCGCGAGCTTGTCGACTTCATCAAGGAAGAGCATGCCGGCGACACGGGCATCGTCTACTGCATGTATCGTGCAACGACGGAGGACGTCGCCAAAACACTTTGCAGTCACGGACTTCGTGCGTTGGCTTATCACGGCGGCATGACTCACGAGGAACGCACTGCCAATCTTGAAACCTTCCTGCGCGAAGACGGTGTGGTGATGGTGGCCACCATCGCTTTCGGCATGGGCATCGACAAACTCGACGTGCGCTTTGTGGCGCACCTGGATATGCCCAAAAGCATCGAAAATTATTTTCAGGAAACGGGACGTGCCGGACGAGACGGAAAGCCTGCAGATGCATGGATGGCCTACGGTTTGATTGACGCAGTCAATCAGCGTCGCCTCATGGAGATGGGCGGCGGTGACGAAATGTATGCGCGGCTGACTCGCACCAAGCTCGAAGCGATGCTTGCTCTGGCGGAAACCGCGGGCTGCCGGCGACAGATGATTCTGCGTTATTTCGGCGAAGAGTCCGGTCCCTGCGGAAACTGTGACAATTGTCTTGAGCCGCCCAAGATGCAAGAAGTAACCGAAGACGCCAAGCGTTTGGTGAGCTGCATTTGGCGCGTTAATCAGGCAGGCGGTACGCCCTTCGGCGCCAACTACATCGTGCAGGTTCTTCAGGGTGAACTTACCGACCGCATTCTTTTAAACGGTCACGACAAACTTTCCACGTTTGGCATCGGCAAACACTTGTCGGCCGAAGAGTGGCGGCGCATTTTGCGTCAGCTTATCGCCCGAGACATTGTGCGTGTGGAAGCACACAATATGGGCGGCCTAACGCTTGGTCAGGCGAGAGGGCTGTTAAAGGGTGATGAACAGATTTTCATTCGCAGTACGCAGAAGCCGGCCAAACGGCGTCGTCGTGTCTTTGAGGAACTTACGGGCGAGGATCTGGTCATTTTTGAGCGCTTGAAGCAATGGCGGCGGGAAAAGGCCAGTGAAACGGGAAAATTGCCTTATCAGGTCTTCAATGACGCTACCCTCGAAGATATCGTGCGGCTCCGTCCGGTCAACAGCGGTCAGCTTGCGCAAGCCTCGGGCGTTGGGGAAGTGAAGCTTGAACGATACGGCCGCGAGGTGCTTCAAATCATTCGTGAATACATCGCTCCCGGAAAGCGCGCGTAGCCGTCGTTTTCGGTAGCATAGTCGGCGCATCGGATTCAAGGAAAACTTATGAGTGACTCGATTGATTACATGCAGGCGGGACCTGCAACGGTTTTGGTGCATGCAGGGCGTCACCGCAATAAGGAACATCGTTTCGTCAACCCGCCGATTGTCAAGGGCTCAACCGTGCTGCACGAGTCTGTCAAGGACATGATTGAGCGCGAGGAACATCGCAACCAATTGATCGAGGATGTGCCCACGTACGGTATCTGGGGCACGGAAACGCATCAAGCGTTTTACGAAGCTATGAAAACGCTCGAGGGCGCCGCGGGCGTCTGGGCGTTTGCATCGGGACTGGCGAGCACGACAACGCCGCTTTTTGCGTTTGCGCATGCTGGGTGTCATGCGCTTTTCATGGACACAATCTATGGCCCCACGCGTGACTTTGCTGAAAAGATTCTCGTGAAAATGGGTGTGGAAGTAGAGTTTTTCGACCCTTATATCGGCGCGGATATTGAAAAGAAGTTCAAGCCCAACACGACGCTTTTGGTGATGGAAACTCCGGGGTCTCACAGCTTTGAATTGCCTGATGTGCCGGCGATTGCTGCCGAATGCAAGAAGCATGGTGTCTGGAGCGTGATCGACAACACGTGGGCGACGCCTCTTTACTTCAAGCCCCTGGCCGTGGGCGTCGATGTGGTTGTGCATGCCGCCACCAAATACATTGCCGGACATTCCGACATCTTGATGGGCGTGGTGTGCTGCAACGAAAAAGCCTGGCCCAAGGTGTTTGACGCTGTGACAACAATGGGACAGACCGCAACGCCCGACGACGCTTATGTCGCTTATCGAGGTTTGCACACGATGAAAGCGCGCATTGAAGCGGCTTTTGAAAACGCCAGGCAAGTGGTTGCCTGGCTTCAGAATCGTCCCGAGGTTGAAAAGGTGCTCTGGCCGGTTCTTGAAAGCCATCCGGATCACGCGATTTTCAAGCGCGACTTTACGGGCGGAACAACGCTTTTTTCAGTGGTCTTCAAGCCGGAATTCGACGGCAAATTGGCGCCGATGATTGATGCGCTCAAAATTTTCGGCCGCGGCTATTCCTGGGGTGGTTTCGAGAGTTTGCTGATTCCGGGCTACGGCAAGCGGACTGAACGAAACTCGCCTTTTAATCGCATGGTTCGCGTAGCCGTCGGTCTGGAAGATCCTAAAGATTTGATTGCCGACTTGCAGCAGGCTTTTGAAAAGCTCGCGAACTGAGAGTCTGTGTCAAAAAAGCCTCACAGCGGGTGTAGCGTTGGATTTTTGGCGTGAAATTGACTGCGATGTCCGTATGTGCGGCGGTCGTGGTGTAGACTCAAACGGATGACCTGCGTTTGAACGCAGACGCGGGCGTTGTGAACGTGGATTGAGAGCAGATCCTGCAAACCGAGGAGAAAGAAATGATTTTGCAGAAGATCAGAGGTTTTTTTGAATGGCTTGGCAAGCGAAGCATGGCAAAAAGCCGCAAGGCGCTCAATTACGAATGGACAACGATGCGTCCCGAGGGGGAAGCACCGGTTAAGACTGTGAATATCGATGAGCCGGAGGCTTCCGTGCGCCCCGCGCCCGTGAAGACCGTGGAGGTTGAATCGGCCAAGCCCGCTGCGGCGGCTCCCGTTGCTGCAACCCAGAGCGCTGCGGTTGATGCAGAAAAGCAAATGGTTGCCGTACTTAAAGTACTGACCATTCGCGACGCCGTTGAAGCGCTTCAGGCCAAGTTTGAGAACGCGGCCGATGTGCGTCGCAGTCGTGTGGCTCTGTTGGCTTATCTGAAGGATTCGCCCGAAGCGGTTGCTTTCCTGCAAGAAAAGGTCAAGGAAAAGAAGAAGGCGGCAAAGAAACCCGCAAAGAAGACTCCTGTCAAGAAGCCGGCACCTAAGAGTGTTCAGGAGGCAAGCTCCGTGCAGGCGGATGTTGCCGAAGAAAAGAAGCCTGTTAAAGCGATTAGGAAACCTGCCGTGAAAAGGGCGGCTCCGAAAAAGGTTGCTGTGACCGAACCGGGGACACCGGTTGAGACTACGGCAGTGGAACCGTCTGTCGAAGCAGCTTCAAAGGGCGAAGAATCGAAGCCAGTCGTTAAGAAGACCGTTCGCAAGACAGCGGTCAAACGAACAGTGGCAAAGAAGACGGCCACGCCGACTGAAGAGAAGCAAGAGGCTCCCGTAAAGAAGACTGTCGCGAAAAAGACAACGACAAGAAAGCCTACGGCTAAGAGGTCGACTGCGCGTAAGGTTGCACCCAAAGTGACGGATGAAGTCAAACCGGCAGAGCAATCTGCCGAAGCGGCTCCTGTTGCCGACAAGGCTTCATAAGTAGCGGTCGTTCAGGACTACGACAAAGGCGCCCGCGGGCGCCTTTGTTTCGTCAGTGATGTACGCTGATGCCGAGAGCTTTGAGTGAGGTTCCCACTTCAAGCGAGAAGTACGCTGTGGAAATCACGATCATGGCCACAGAGGCGAGCAGGAAAACATGCTTGGCGGTGTCGAGATCCAAATCGAAAATGGCTCCGAGCGTGCTTGTCAGAACGAGCAGCCCCGCACAGGCCGCCGAGAGCACCACAAAGAGAATCGCTTTGCGAAGCAGTTCGGCACGATGAAAGATGAGTTCGATGGCTTCGGCCAGATGCGGATCGGTGCCGCCCGTCATTTCATCGGCGTGCAGAAGCTGACGGACGCGTGCGGTTGTGTGGTCGTAGCGAGCCGACATCGTTAAAAGCAGAAGACCGACGCCCGAAATGAGCGTAATCGGCGTAAGTGCCGAGCTGAGGATCAGCGTGAAATCAATGTGATTCATGGCAACCGGGCAGATTAGTTGGTAAAACGACGGCGGCGGATGGCGCTTTCCTGTTCCTTGCGCAGTGCCAGAGCTTTGAGCGACGTGGTCACTTCAAGCGCAAAGAAAACGGTGGAGATGACGATCAAGCCGACGCAGCACAAGAGGAGCACGTGCTTGGCGACCAGAAGGTCGACCCCGAACATCCCCTCAAGTGTGGACGCTAAAACGAGCAGGCCGGAGCTGGCTGCCGATAGCACGACGAAAAGAATGGCTTTGCGCAGCAGTTCGGCTCGGTGATAGTTGAGAATCAGACGTTCTTCGATGCCCGGGTCAAAATCCGGAGAGCGTCCTTGTTGGCGAAGATTCTCGCGGACGCGGTCGCAGGCTTGTGCATAGCGGGCCGACATGGCCATGAGCAGCAGCCCCACGCCTGAAATCAGGGTGATGGGCGTGAGTGCCGAGCTCAGGATGGAAGCAAAATCAATGTGCGGCATTTGACACTGAAAAAAGAAAATTGGACGCCCCTTCGAGGGATTTCGAAAAGGGGCGCAAATTTTATTCAATTTCAGTGGGTTCGGACGATTTGAGGAAAGAAATTTCTTTCGGTGCCACGATGCGGTGGAAATCTTCGGTGTTGATGATGATGGAGACGTCGCGCGCTCCCGCATTGAAGGCGAGCTCTTCGTAACGGGTAAAAAGCGTCGGGTCGGCAACGCCGAGAAGTTTTTCATGCAATGCGACGGGCGGCACGGCACCCAGAATGCAACCGGTGAGCTCCATTACTTCTTCGGGACTGCAAAGACCGGCGCGGGTGGCGCCCAGAGCATGCGCGAGCATTTTAAGGTCGGCTTGCTGGTCGGCCGGCAGCACGGCAAGGACGTATTGTTTGACGCCGTTTCCCTTGGCCATGCACACCAGTGCTTTGGCGCCTTGTCCCACCTCGGTACCGCGCACTTTGGCAACCGATTCGCTGGAGCGGTCGCCTGCGGGGTGATGCACGACGCGATAGCGAGCCTGACCAGCATCAAATTTCTTGCAGAGTTTTTGAAGAACGTTTTCAACCATAATGTGTCTTTTCACAAACTAAAACGGAAAAACATTCTCATCATAAACGCATCGCGCGAAACCAAAATAAAATGAAAGGCCTTAAACCGCGGAGGCGGTCATTGATGACAATGAATGGAAAGTATGGTTGAAGGCACCGTTTTAGGGTTTGATTTTGGCGAAAAGCGAATCGGCGTGGCCGTCGGTTCGACGCTGACGGGTTCGGCACGACCGCTGTGCATTATTCAGGCCGGCGCCGGAAAGGATGCCAAATGGCAGGTCATTGCCGATCTGGTGGTCCAATGGGAGCCGTCGGCATTTGTTGTGGGACTGCCCACACAGCGCGACGGATCGGCGGAACCGGCCACACGCATGGCTTTGAATTTTGCCAAGCGACTTTATGGCCGAACGAAGTTGCCTGTTTACATGACCGACGAGCGCTTTTCGTCGGTGGTGGTGGACGACGGTACCGGGGCGTTTGACGATAAGTCGGCCGCCGTTATTCTTCAGCAATGGTTTGACGAGGGCTCTCCCGAGTATCGGCCACAGGACATTGAAATTCAGTAAAGGCAGGTGGAAGATGCAAATGCTGATCGGTGCGGCTCGTTTTATTGCCGTTTTTGTGTACATCTTGTGTTGCTTTGTCATTATTTTCGGTGTGTTTCCGTTTTCAACTCCTGAAGGGAAAGGGCGCATCATTCGGCGTTGGTCGGCTCGTATTTTGCGTTGGCTTGGCGTCAAAGTGGACGTTTTCGGTCAGTACAGAGGAGATGCTCGCGTCCGGGACAGCGGACGCACGCCCGGCCAGGTCGGTCGCCTGATAGTGGCCAACCATATTTCGTTTTTGGATATTTTTGCGCTCAACTGCGTATTTCCGTCCGCGTTCGTAGCCAAAGCTGAGATTGCGCGTTGGCCCGTGTTCGGCATGATTGCCAAGTCTGTGGATACGGTTTTTATTGAGCGCGGCAACCGTCGTTCGCTGATCAATACCGCGGAGGCCATGGCCAAGGCCTTGGATAAAGGCCGAAATCTTCTGATGTTTCCGGAAGGAACAACATCCGACGGCACCGGGCTTAAGAAGATGCATGGCAACCTGATGGAAGGAGCTGTGCGCCGGCGCGCTGAGGTAATCCCCGTGGTGCTGCGGTATAAAACGCAGGGAAAAGTGACGACTGTTCCGGCTTATGTGGGCGATGTCGGCCTTTTTGAATGCCTGTGGAAAGTGGTGACGATGGAAGATCTTCACTTGGAAATTCATATGCTCGAACCGCTTCGCGGAGACAATCGCCATGAATTGTGCCGCCGGGTGAGCGCGGATATGTGTGCATTGATCGGATGTGTCGATCCGTTGGCAGAGTTGGAAACTGTATCCGCAGCGGTCGCTGAAAAAGAAAAAGCAGGTGCGTGATGTTTGATGGAATTGCCAAATTCGAAGTGCAGGTCAAGCCTGAGGATCTTGACGAACTCAACCACGTCAACAACGTCGTGTATATGCGCTGGATGGAGATGGCCGCACGAGAGGGCAGCGCTTTGGCCGGTTGGCCTACGGAACGCTATTTCAAGGAAGGACTTGGTGCGTGGGTGGTACGCAAGCACTGGATCGAATACCTGCGTGACTGCAAATTGGATGACACTGTCGAGGTCTATACCTGGGTGCAGGAGTTCTCTGCAAGCACCAGTTTGCGACGTTACGCGATGAAGGTTAACGGTAAATTGTGTTGCGTGGCAGCAACGGAATGGGTTTATATTGATTTAAAGACACGACGTGCGAGCGAGCTGCCAGAACAAGTTGCATCCTGCTTTCAGATTGTGCCTTCTGATGATCTGCGCCTTAAGGAGCTCGGCATTGCTCGCCCTGTTCGCTATTTACCCACGGCAATGCGAACAACCCATGCGGCTTGATGCAAAGCGACGCGATTATTTGAAGTTTTTTACCTGAGCAAGCGTTTTCAATCGTGTCATAATCACCTGTGCTCTTGTAAGTGAACGCAGGTTCAGGATGTCTTGCGCTCTTTTTTCTGTCATTCGATATGTCTCTATCCGATCCATTCTTAAGCATTGAGGACGTGACGTTTAGCTACGGCAACGGCCGCGTCATTCTCAACGATGTGACGCTCCGATTCGGGAGAGGTCAGGTCGTGGCCATCATGGGCGGTTCGGGAATGGGCAAAACGACGCTGTTAAAGCTCATAGGCGGGTTGATCCGTCCGCAAAAGGGGCGCATTCTTTTTGACGGTACTGATGTGGCGACGGCCGATACGCAGGCTTTGTATCGGGCTCGGCGCAAGATGGGCATGCTTTTCCAGTTCGGCGCACTGTTTACAGATATGTCGGTATTTGAAAATGTGGCGTTCCCGCTGCGCGAGCAAACCGATTTTGATGAGGAAATGATTCGCGATCTTGTGCTCATGAAGCTTGACGCCGTGGGATTGCGCGGCGCTGCTGACTTGATGCCTAGTGCAATTTCGGGCGGTATGGCGCGTCGTGTGGCGCTAGCCCGCGCGATTGCACTGGACCCTGCACTCATCATGTACGACGAACCGTTTGCCGGGTTGGATCCGATTTCGATGGGGATCACCGCGCAACTTATTCGCAAACTTACCGACGCTCTGGAGGCGACGGCCATTATCGTGACACACGACGTGGCAGAAACGTTTGAGATTGCCGACTACGTTTATATGGTCAATGCAGGCCGCATTGCAGCGCAGGGGACGCCCGAGGAACTCACGGCTTCAACCGATCCGTACGTCTGCCAATTCCTGAAGGGACTGCCTGATGGTCCGGTGGCCTTCCATTACCCGGCCAAATCAGTGGAAGAAGAATTTGGGGTGCGGGTATGAATATATTGGTGAATTTTTTCTGCTGGCTGGGACGATATTCCATTCGTCAGATCCGAGCGATCGGTCGCCTGGCGCTTTTTTCATATCATGTTTTTCGGAATATTCCGGGTGCCTTGTCGCGTTTTTATCTGATTGCTCAGCAGACGCATTTCATCGGTAACTACTCGCTGTCGATTATTTCGGTGTCAGGCCTGTTTGTGGGCTTTGTGTTAGGTTTGCAGGGCTACTACGTGCTGGTGCGTTACGGCAGTGATCAGGCGCTCGGTGTGATGGTGGCACTTTCGCTGATGCGTGAGTTGGGTCCTGTGGTAGCGGCGCTGTTGTTTGCCGGCCGTGCAGGGACGTCGTTGACGGCCGAAATCGGTTTGATGCGCTCGGGTGAGCAGTTGGCGGCCATGGAAATGATGGGCGTTGATCCGATTCGCCGTATCGTTGTACCGCGTTTCTTGGGCACGGTGATTTCAATGCCGTTGCTAGCCATTATCTTTTCGGCCGTCGGCATCATCGGCGCTTGGATTGTGGGCGTGGGTCTGATCGGAACGGATAACGGAGCCTTCTGGTCTCAGATGCAAGATGGCGTGGACTTTTTCTCGGATGTGGTCAACGGCGTTATTAAAAGCGTGGTCTTCGGTGTTGCCGTCGGGTTGATCGCGCTGTTTCAGGGTTATATCGCGCGACCGACGCCCGAAGGAGTTTCGCAGGCGACGACGCGTACCGTGGTGGTGAGTTCGCTTCTGGTTCTAGGGCTTGACTTCATCATGACGGCTTTTATGTTCTCTTAATGGATAAGCGGTTTTGCCACGAGCTTCGGTGAAAACTATGGAACGCAAGACAGTTGAATTTTGTGTGGGACTTTTCGTACTGCTAGGGTTTCTCGCCCTGATTTTCGTGTCGCTGCAGGCGGCTAATCTGGGAAACTTCAGTTGGAATGCGAAAACGTATGAGCTCAGTGCTAACTTCGACAACATCGGCGGTTTGAAGCCGCGTGCGCCCGTAAAGAGCGCAGGCGTCGTTGTGGGGCGCGTCAAGGAGATCACTTTTGACCAGGCCTCTTTCCAGGCGACAGTTGTGCTTAATATCGAATCGCAGTATAAGTTTCCGGCCGACAGTTCGGCTCAGATTCTGACCTCGGGGTTGCTCGGCGAGCAATACATTGGCATTTCTGCGGGCGGCGCAGATGAAGATATGGCTCCGGGGGCTCGTTTCGAGCAGACGCAGTCAGCTGTCGTGCTTGAAAACCTGATTAGCCAGTTCATGCTGCAGTTTGCTGAAAAAGGCGGTTCAGAAAAGTAAGTCTTTTTTTGACAACAGACATTCGCAAAGTAAAAGCAGGATAAAATGAAAACTTTGCCTAAGTTCGCTCTCGCGCTGGCGGCCGTTGCTTCTCTGGCCGGGTGCGTTTCTGTGCCTGACAATGCCGGACAAGATCCGTCTGACCCTTGGGAAAAAATGAATCGCAATACGTTTGCGTTTAATCAGAAGCTCGATACGTATGTGTATCGTCCGGTGGCCAAGGGCTATGAATATGTTGTTCCGGAATATGCGCGCGAACGCATCGGCAACATCTACGTGAACCTCAACGAACCGGCCAATGCGATCAATAACGCATTGCAGGGCAAGGGGGAGGGTGCTCTGGTGAGTCTGTTCCGCTTGATGATCAACACGACGTTGGGGTTGGGCGGTATGTACGACGTTGCCGGGACGGCAGCCAATCAGCCGACGCGGCGAGAAGATTTCGGTCAGACGCTGGCCGTCTGGGGCGTAGGCAACGGTCCCTACTTCGTGATTCCGTTCGTAGGGCCGTCGACCTTGCGTGACGCACCGAGTCTGGGTGTTGACTATCTGACTGCTCCGCAGACTTGGATGGATGGCGGTTGGGCCGAATGGGCGGCTTGGGGTGTATTGGCAATGGACTTCCGTCTGCGCATGATGCCCGCCACTGATTTGCTCAAGGACGCGGTTGATCCCTATCTGATGGCTCGCGAAGCCTATTTGTCGACCCGTCGCAATGCGGTCTACGACGGCAATCCGCCGCTTGATTTCCCGGAAGACGAATTTGAAGACGAAGAAACCGATACCGCAGAAGCGCCGCAGGAACCGGTTGCTGACGCAAAGGAGCAATAAGCCATGCTGGATATGAAGATCGGTAAGCGCCGTTTGCTGACGGCAATGGGAGCGGCGGTTGTTTTGGCTGCCGTAACAGGCCCTGAGGCATGGGCTGCCGACGCCAAGGGCGATCCGGAACAGTGGATTGTGGAGATCAGTAACAAGATCCTTGCAGATATCCGAACAGACGCTCAGCTTAGTCAAGCCGATCCGGCGCGCGTGCGCCGCTTTGTTGACGAGCAGATCATGCCGGTGGTCGACTTTGAGCGCATGACGCGCACGGCTGTCGGACCGAAGTGGCGTCAGGCCACCAAGGAACAGCGCAAGGAACTCATGGATTTGTTCCGAGAGCAGCTGATTCGTGTGTATTCCGGTGCACTTGCCACTGTCAAGGATCAGACTTTTAAGCTTGCGCCAAACCGCGTTAAGCCTACGGCGACCGATGCCATCGTGCGCACGTTGCTTGTGTCCCCGGGCAAGCCCGACATGCGTATCAATTACCGCCTCAAAAAGGTAAAGGGCGAGTGGCGCATCATAGACGTGGACGTGGAAGGTATCTGGATTGTGGACAACTATCGTACGCAGTTTGCCAGTGTTGCCAACCAGTCCGGCATCGAAGGTCTGATTAAGACGCTGCGCGAGAAGAACGAACAGGCGGCTCAAAATGCGTCTAAGTGAAGAAAAGATCACGAGAGGCAATGCCGTTGCCGTGAAGGCGGCGGTGTTGGCTTCGGCACAAGCGGGAGACACGGTTCTTGATTTTTCCAATGTCAAGAGCGTGGATTCGACGACGGTGTCGATTCTGATGTCGTGGGTGCGTGTTTTGCAGAATGCACGGCTTACTCCGGAAATCCGATGCGTGCCGGAAAAAATGCTCTCGCTGATGAGGCTTTACGGCGTTGACGGTCTGCTTGTGCCGTATTTCAAATGAGATTGGGGGAAAAAAATTTCACAAAACTCTTGACAAGCTCAAGAGGCTTTGGAATAATGCCGATCTCTCGGCGCATTAGCTCAGTCGGTTAGAGCAGAGGAATCATAATCCTTGTGTCCGCGGTTCGAGTCCGTGATGCGCCACCAAATTTTTCGTGCAACGTTCAGACGAACGAGGCAGAACAAAAAGCCGCATTCCCTGCGATAATACGGGTTTGCGGCTTTTTTGTTTTTGTCGCATGTTTTTCAGATGCGCACGCGCAGTAGGGAGAAGATTGAATGGCCGATCATGAGCTTGTCAGCACGCAGCTTCCTGATCATGACGTTTCGGAAGTTTTGTCGGCGTTGGCCGATGTGATCGAGTCGCGTAAAGGGGGTGATCCCCAGAAAAGCTACGTGGCCAAGCTTTTTTCCAAGGCGCCCGACGGTGTTCTTAAGAAAATCGGCGAAGAGGCGGTCGAGTGCGTGATGGCAGCCAAAGACGAGAACAAAAAGGACATCATCTACGAAACGGCAGACCTGTGGTTCCATTCGCTTGTCATGCTTTCGCAATACGGCCTGCGTCCCGAGCATGTGCTCGCAGAGCTTGAGCGCCGCGAAGGGTTGAGCGGATTGGAAGAAAAGCGCCGTCGTTTCGATCCGTCGAAGTAAGAGGTAGAACAAATGGACTGCATTTTCTGCAAGATTGCTCATCGTGATATCGCCACGCCGCTCATCTATGAGGACGAAGAGGTGGTTGCTTTCAACGATATCAATCCGAAGGCGCCGATTCACTTTTTAATTATTCCGAAAAAGCATATCGTCTCTCTTGCTGAGGCAGGTACCGAAGATGCCGCACTTCTGGGTAAAATGATCAACCTCGTTCCCGTTCTGGCAAAGAAGATGGGCTGCGAAGGCGGCTTCAGAACGGTGATCAACACTGGCCGCGACGGCGGTCAGGAGGTGCCGCATCTGCATATTCATGTGCTCGGCGGCCCGCAGCCGTGGAAGTAATCGCTTCTTTCGGGCAAAATTTGCGAACTTGAACAAATTGAACCTTAACCTCTAGGAGTTAACAAATGGGTTCCCTTTCGATTTGGCACTGGCTCATCGTTCTCGTTATTGTTGTGCTGGTTTTCGGTACCGGCAAGCTCAAGAATATGGGCAAGGACCTGGGCGGCGCCATCAAGGGCTTTAAGGAAGGCATGAAGGAAGGCGACGCCGACCCGAAGGCTTCTGCCGAGGCGCCCAAGCAGGTTGCTACTGAAAAGACGGCCGAAACGATTGACGTCAAGGCGACGGAAAAGAAAGACGCCTAATTGGCTTGGCGGGCTTGTTGCCCGCTCAATTCTTGGAATAGATCAGCGTCCGGGGCCGGTGTTGCCGACTCCGGCGTGTTGAGCTGTCTTTTTAGCCTGCGTTCGATGCTTTGCTTGGTGTCGGGCGGCTTCTTATCGGAAACAACATAATGTTTGATTTCGGCTTTTCGGAGTTGATGGTCATCGGTGCGGTTGCGCTTGTGGTGTTGGGCCCCGAGCGTTTGCCGATGGTTGCACGCACGGCCGGCGAATGGCTCGGCAAGGCGCAGCGTCTTGTGCAACAGGTTAAAAGCGATATCGAACGCGAGGCCGAGCTTTCCGAACTGAAAAAGATTCAGCAGGAAGCGCAGAACGTGGCCGACGATCTCAACAAGACCGTTAAGGGACAGGTCGATCAGATCAATTCCGAAATCAAGGATTTGGAAAGTTCCGTCAACAACGTAGGCGACGAACTTTCGGCAAGTTTCGATAAAGCCGCCAAGGAAGGTTTCGGTGAGAAACCGGCACTTGAAGCTGCTGATAAGGCAAGCGACATTGTGGGTGATACGGGTACGGTTGACACGACATCCACGGACACCTCAAGCGCTGTCGACGACTTCTATGGCTGGTACGGCAACCAGAACAACTACGTGGACGAGGACGACAACAGCAAAGTTTTTGAAAAGCGCTACAAGTCCGGTCCTTCGATTGATGATCTGGCCGAGCAGATCGAACGCTTGAAGGCTGAGTTGGGCGATCGCTCGCCGCAGCTTGGCGGCAACAACAGACGCTATGCCATGCGAGCTCGCTCCAACCGCGTGCGCATCTACCGCTGACGGAATTTCAAAAAAGATGGCTCAGGAACCTCAACGCCTCGAAGGGCCCGAAGACCCCGCCAACGAACAGCCGTTGGTCTCGCATTTGATTGAGCTGCGCAACCGTACGGTGCGTGCGGCTTTGGCCGTACTCATCATATTTGCCTGCTTGTCGCCTTTCATGAAGCAGATTTTTGACTACTTGTCGCAACCGCTTATGGTGGCGCTGCCGCAAGGCGTCAAACTTTTGGCAACGGGGGTGGTGGCCCCGTTCATGGTGCCCTTGAAGGTCACACTCTTTGTGGCATTCGTAATCGCGCTTCCCTTTGTGCTCTATCAGATGTGGGCTTACATCGCACCGGCGCTTTACCGCAATGAAAAGCGCTTGGTGTTGCCCATTATCGTGTCGGGTGTGACGATGTTTGCCGTGGGTATGGCTTATTGCTATTTCATCGTCTTCGGCATGGTCTTCAAGTTCATCGCCGGCTTCTCGCCAGAGTCCGTGAACTTTGCGCCGGATATTGACAGCTATTTCAGCTTCGTGTTGCGCATGTTTTTTGCCTTCGGCATCACTTTCGAAGTGCCGATCCTTGTGATGGTACTCAATCGTTTGGGGCTGGCCGACGTCAAAAAGCTGGTGCATGTGCGACCTTATGTGATTGTGGGCGCCTTCGTGGTTGCGGCTATCTTTACGCCGCCCGATGTGCTCTCGCAACTTCTTCTGGCAGTACCCCTCGTGGTTCTTTATGAAGCCGGCATCGTCTGCGTGCGCATCTTTGGTAAGAAGATCGAAGATGATGAAGAAAAAGAGGATGAAGAAAAGCAGGGCGCCTGATGTGCTGGCGGCTCTCGCCAAATGAAAGCCCGTGAAGCGACTGTTGCTCACGGGCTTTTTGCCGCCTGACGCCGGGAATCAGGTCTCAGGTCGCAATAAGACAGTGGTGAGAAGTACCGACGCCATGGCGATCAGTAGAGTCAAACCGAAGATGTGCAACGCCGGCGTCGAGGAAAAGGCCAGAAGACCAAACGCAAGCAATGTGCTCGATGCAGCCAGGAAGACGGAGTTTCGCGCAGCAATAGGATTGGCTTCGCTATAAAGAATGATGGCGTAGTCAACGCCGAGGCCTACGACAAGAACCAGCGGCAGAACCGAAAAGAGAGAGAAGGGCATGCCGGCAAAGCCGCACACGCCGAGTGTCAGAACGATTGAGAGGGCCGTAGGCATCCAGAAGTGTAAGAACCGGCGGCCAAGACCAAGAGCAAGGATTACGGCGATGACGCCCAGAGCAAACAAAAGGGTGTACAGAACGCCGTTGCGGTACGTGGCAAGACTTTCGGCCACCTCAGCGGTGGTGTTTACAAAGCGCACGCCTTTTACCTCAGAAGCAAGTTTTTGAAGGTACGGAAGTGACTCGGCAGTGACCCCCGACAAAGGTACAAGAAGGCTAGTGTCGGATAGCCAGAAGCGCGTCAGTGACGCCGGCGCAATGCGTTTGAATATTTCAGGTGTCAGGAGCACACCGCTTTCGATTGGTGCAGGAAAGTCGCTTTCAAGCGTTTTCTCGGTGAGTTCCAAAGCTCGTCGGTTGGCTTCGGTGGTGAGTGCTTGTGCCTGTCGTTGGGATTTCAGGGAAGGTAATAGGGCCGCAGGGTTCGGGCTCATGCCTATGATGCCATCTGCTGTTAATTGGGCCAGCCGTTTTTGCAGAGTTTCATTCCTTTGCAAAACGCTTTCCGAATCACTGCCCTGAATCACGAAAAGTTGTCCCGGACTTGCCGGAGAGAGCGCTCTTCCGACAAACTGCACATCGGACATCAGCTCGGCCGGGATGCGATTGAGCAATGCAAGTTCATTTTGCGTTTTGAGCTGCAGAATGCCGACGGTTGAGGCGATCAGTAAAGCGGCAATGAATATTGTCTTATTGGTGCCGTTGATGCGAGGCAATCGGGCAAAGCCGCGAGCAAATGCGGTCGCCGTACGCGTAGGTTGAGCGGCGCTCATGCAGTGGCTGGCTACGAACAGTACGTTGACGTAGGCGGCAAAGAGACCGGTAATGCAGAAGACGGCCATTTGGCGCAGTCCCGGCATGGGAGAAAAGGCCATCACGGCGTAGCCGATGCAGGTGGTCAAAAGCGATAGAGACAAAGGCTGGAAAAGTTTGGCTTTGGCTTGAGAGCCGGAGAGTCCCGTTGCTGTGGCACACAGCATATGAAAAACATAGTCAACACAGATGCCCAAAAGCGTGGCACCGAACACCAGCGTGAGAATGTGTATTTCGCCGAAGAGATTCACGACGCAGGCAGAGGCAAAAAGGAGACTAGCGGCCAGAGCGGTCAACGTGATCAAAACGGGAGTCAGTTGTGCAAAGAACAGGATCACTAGCAATAGAATGGCGACGGCGGAAATCGAGCCGATGAGGGTGGCTTCAGAGGAGGCAGTTGAAGCTGCTTCTTCGCTGATGAGCGTGACACCGGCACTGTGAATTCGTGCGTCTGAATCAAGCGCTAGAACTGAGTGTCGGGCCTTTTTGAGAGCATTCGTGATCGGCATAGCTCCCGTAGCCCCCATTGACTCGTTGCTCTGAATGAAGAGAGCACAGTAGTGCAAACCGTCAACGGGGGCGCGGAGACTGACGCAGGAACCGGAGAATTGAAAGGGCGATTGACTGGCGCTTTGTAGCAGTGCGTTTTCAAAGGTGCCCAAAGGATCGTCCTGAAACGGTGCAAAGGAAGTTGCAAAGGGGCGATAAAGGAGCGCTAGAGCTCGTCTCAGAAGAGCGTCATCTTTGGCCGAAGACAGAAACGTCTGGTCGTCGGCAGTGAGAAATCCGTTACGGTAAGGTAAAAGCGCTTTGGCAAAGGCATTGACGTCAAATGTCTCCGCAGGCGGAGATGCCCGTAGGCCTTCTTGCGCCAACGAATGTTTGAACACTTGTGTTCCTGCTGCGGCTTTGTCGAGAGTTTTTGAGCCGATCAAAACCCAGATGTCGCGGGAGGTCTCCGCGCTGTGAGCGAGGATTTTATCGGCTGATACCGAGTTGCCTGAGGTCGGCAACAGGGCTCGGATATCGGTGTGAATGTGCGATGGCGTAAATCTCAATGCACCCAAGAGCACCACGACCGTAAAAAACAAAAGCCACAGCTTGCCGACGAGCTTCATGAGTTTTTCACCTTACGCGGGCAAAAAGGTCGTTGTCATGCGCCGAAACTTCAGCAGGCAACTTTACGTTGTCAAACTGTAGACGTGTGATTGTGCCGTCGGTTTGCGTGATGGTGGCGTGTGTGATTTTGCCGTCCTGAGCGGCAAGCGCAAACTCTGTTAAATAGTTGGCAAGCGTTCCGTTTTTGGGCGAAAGAATGAGGGAATACGACTTATCCTTTTGTGAGCAGGAAACGAAGAATGAACGGTTCAGTCGCGTGACGAGTTCTCTGGGCGACTGAGAGGCCAATTCGCTCATGAAGTTGGCGGCCTGATGGTCCTGTACGTGCAGTTCTCCCTTTTCATCAGTGGCTGCATAGCGTTTTTTGCCAAAAACACGAATATGTTGCAGTGGAAAAGTGGTTTCCCAGATCAGACCTTCGGAAGGATCAGACACGACTCGTCCTTTTCCCGGTAACGGGCGGGAGACACCCGGCACATGTTTCTGCATCCGGAAGTCGGCAGTCAATCGTGCCTGAGGCTGTAATGCGTCTGCGAAGCTGCGCAGACAGGCGTCAGATGCGGAAGGAACCTGACCGAACGCGGAAACGGCAGCCATCAGAAAACAGGGCAGGACGAAACGAAGACGCATGGGACTGGACAAAGAGAGGAGTCTCGACGAAAGTCGAGGCAAATTGTAGCCTGCCGGAAATGAATAACCCGCAGCACCTTCCGATGCTGCGGGTTGGAATATGGTGGGAGCGCAGAGACTCGAACTCTGGACCGACGGATTAAGAGTCCGCTGCTCTACCAACTGAGCTACGCTCCCAGGCGATTAATCGAAGTGGTGGGTCGTGCGAGATTCGAACTCACGACCAACGGATTAAAAGTCCGCTGCTCTACCGACTGAGCTAACGACCCCCGTTTTCAGGCGGTCAGCCCTAGTTCGCAGAGGAACGACGATCAACCGAGAACCGCATTATGAAGAACCCAAAAATGCTTGTCAAGGGGCAGAAGCAAAATTTTTTTCTGACTTGAGTGGATCATAGATATTTTTATTTTTTAAAACTTTGAGCTTGTCTCATTAGTCTGGGTAAACCCTAACAAAATTGACCTAAAATTGTCTCGCATTTCTGAAAAATTTCGTGCATTATGCGCAGTAACGATGCGAAATGTTTTTTGATGTTATCGGCTTCGTTATTGGGTTTGTGGATCTTTGTCGATCTGAAATGATCAAAGATTGATCTACATGATGACGGGAATAAAGTACAAGAAGCTATTGATAGAAAATTTCTATCAATATTTTAGGTAGGACCGCTTCTTGAAAGAAGGAAACAGAGAAATGGCTGAGAAAAAAAAGAACACGAACGCGGAAACTCGAGTCGAGCGTGTCAATGATGCGGAAGAACGTAAAAAGGCGTTGGCTGCTGCCCTGTCCTACATTGAAAAGGAATTTGGCAAGGGCTCCATCATGCGCATGGGGGAAGGCACCCAGACCGAAGATGTCGAGGTTGTGAGCACCGGCTCTTTGGGACTCGATCTGGCATTGGGCGTGGGCGGTTTACCGCGCGGACGTATCGTCGAGATCTACGGTCCGGAAAGTTCCGGTAAGACGACGCTTACGCTGCACATCATTGCCGAAATGCAGAAAATTGGTGGCACGTGCGCCTTCATTGACGCCGAACATGCTTTGGACGTTTCGTATGCTCAGCACTTAGGTGTCAAGCTTGACGATCTGTTGCTGTCGCAGCCCGACACTGGCGAACAGGCTTTGGAAATCACGGACGCGCTGGTGCGTTCCGGTTCGGTTGATCTGGTAGTGATCGACTCGGTGGCTGCACTCACGCCGCGCAGTGAAATCGAAGGCGATATGGGTGAGGCGCTTCCCGGCCTTCAGGCCCGTCTGATGAGCCAGGCTCTTCGTAAGCTCACGGGTTCCATCAAGAAGACCAAGACGCTGGTGATCTTCATTAACCAGATCCGTATGAAGATCGGCGTTTCCTACGGCAACCCCGAAACGACGACAGGCGGTAACGCACTCAAGTTCTACAGTACCGTTCGTGTGGATATTCGCCGCAAGACCAACCTTAAGAAGGGAGAAGAAATCTACGGTGCCGAAACGGTCGTCAAGGTCGTCAAGAATAAGGTGGCACCTCCTTTCAAGAAGGCAAGCTTCGATATTCTCTACGGTGAAGGTATCTCGCGTGAAGGCGAACTTCTCGATTTGGGTGTAGAACTTGAAGTAGTCGGCAAATCGGGTGCTTGGTACAGCTACGAAGGAACGCGCATCGGCCAGGGCAAGGACAAGGCCCGCGAATGGCTGATAGCTAATCCGGAAAAAGCGCTTGAAATCGAAAACAAAATTCGTGAACTGCGCGGCATGAAGGGGCGTCCGACGTCGCTTACTCCCGGAGAACCGGCTCCCAAACCTGAACCTGCAAAGCCTGTCAAGGGTACCAAGGCTACGCCCGTGCGTGAGCCGTCTCCTGACGAAGATCTGCTTGAACCGGAAGACTTCTACGAATAATGACGACGGACATGAAACGTCCGACGCAGCAAGAACAGCCCCGTAGCCTTATGGCGCGGGGCATTGACGCTTTATCGCGTCGGGAATATTCGCGAAAAGAACTTCGGGAAAAACTTGTGCAGGCGCTTGAGGCGGGACAATCCGCTTCCGAAGTAGACGCTGTGCTTGATGAGCTCGAAAGCAAAAAGTATCTGAGCAATGAGCGCTACGCCAGAAGCCGCGTGCGGATGCGAAGCGCCCGCTATGGGAACCGACGCCTGGCTTACGAATTGTCCATGCAGGGAATTGGAGCCGAGGAGGTCCAAGAGGCTTTACAGGAAGCAGGCGACGAGTTTGAACGGGCCTGGGTCGTTTGGAGTCGACGTTACGGGAATCCTCCCGAAGACTACAAAGAGAAGACAAGACAGGCGAGATTTTTAGCCGCCCGTGGGTTTGGCTTTGATATGATTGAACGAGTCTTTGATAAAGCTCGCGAAGAAGCTTGCAAAGACGAGGATGACTAATGCGCCATCAAATCAAAGGAACCTGCGGTCGGAATCCTGTTGGGCAGTAAGTGCCTCCCGAAACTTCGACCGTAGTGTTTCATCCTCGAAACCACAATCACAATAAAAAACGGTCAGTTTCATATGTCAGGTAGCACCAAACAGACAAACTTCGGATCACGCCTGGGATTTATTTTGGCTTCGGCGGGTTCGGCCGTCGGGCTTGGGGCCATTTGGAAGTTCCCCTACATGGCCGGCACCAACGGCGGCGCCGTGTTCATGCTTCCTTATATCTTCTTTACCGTCACGGTCGGCATGGCGCTTTTGCTTGCTGAATTCGCGATGGGACGCGCTGGTCGCAGCGGTCCGGTGGGCAGCCTTAACAACGTTTGCGGCAAGCCCTGGGGCATTTTCGGCGGCATCGGCGTTTTTACTGTCTTCTTGATTCTTTCTTTCTATTCGATCGTAGGCGGCTGGTGTCTGAAGTACACCGCCGATGCGGCAACTGGTGCCGGTCTCAAGATCGCGCCCGAGCAGTTGGGTTCTTATTTCGGGGCTTTCGTCTCCGATGGCGTGAGCTCCTATCTGATGCTGCTGCTTTTCCTGTTCATTACGGCCATTGTCGTGTTGCGCGGCATCGACAAGGGCGTGGAGCGTTTTGCCAAGGTTCTGATGCCGGCGCTCTTTGTGCTGATGATCGTGCTCATTATTCGCGGCGTGACGTTGCCCGGCGGTTGGGAAGGCGTGAAATTTCTCTTTATGCCCCGCTGGGAAGACTTCAGCGGTTCGGCGCTCTTTAACGCTATGGGCTTTTGCTTTTTCTCGCTGTCGCTTGGCGCCGGTACCATGATCACCTACGGTACGTATCTGTCCGACAAGGCCAATCTTCCCGGCAGTGTCGGTTGGGTGGCGGTGCTTGCCATCCTCTCCTCTCTGCTGGGAGGCCTGATGGTGATGCCCGCCGTGTTTGCCTTCGGGCTCGATCCGGCCGCTGGCCCCGGGCTCACGTTCGTGACGATGCCTGCCATTTTTGCCAAGATGCCGATGGGCCAGCTTTTTGCTGTGTTCTTCTATGTCTGCCTTGTCGTGGCGGCCCTGACGAGCTCGGTGTCGATGCTTGAAGCCTGCACCGCTTTGCTCAGCAAGGAATTCAATCTGCCGCGCCGCACCGCTATCTTCACGACTGTTGCCGGAGCCGCCGTTGTCGGCTTGATTGCCAACCTTTCCTTCGGTGCGTGGTCTGACGTGAAGTTCTTCGGCAAGAACATTTTCGATCTGCTTGACTTCGTCACGAGTAACGTCGGCATGCCTTTGTCGACCTTCGGCATCGCAATTGCCGCAGCTTGGGTGGCTTGGCCCGTGATGCGCAATCAGCTCAATTACGAAGGAGGCGTTTCGGACTCGTGGCTTAAGGCCGCACGCATTCTGATTGGCGTTATTTCGCCCTTGTTCGTGCTGATCGTCGCCCTCGGCGGCCTGTTCGGCTAAACAATAGATTTTTTGACAGGGAGTGGAACCGGCAGAGTGGGAGCTCGATGCGTGGTAAAACGGATCATGTGCCGGTTCCTGAATAAAAATGAAAATTCATGAGTATCAAGCCAAGGCGCTTTTTGCGGCGACAGGGATTCCTGTCGCCGCCGGGCGTCCGGCGTTTTCCGTCGAAGAGGCGGTGGAGGCGGCCGAGCAAATCGGCGGCAGCTGTTGGGCAGTCAAGGCTCAGATTCATGCGGGTGGCCGCGGCAAGGCGGGTGGCGTCAAACTCACTCGTTCCTTGGATGAAGTGCGAGTTGCTGCGTCTGACATTCTCGGGAAAGTGTTGGTGACCCCGCAGACGGGGCCTAAGGGGAAGCGCGTCGAGCGTCTGTACATTGAGGCGGCAGCAGACATTGCCGCAGAGTTCTATGCCGCAGTGCTCGTGGATCGCGTTTCGCAGACGATTTGTCTGATGGCAAGCAGCAGCGGCGGGATGGATATTGAAGAGGTTGCCAAGACCAAACCCGAAACGCTTTTGAAACTGTCCGTGGATCCGGGCATTGGTTTGACCGACGAGGCGACGAGGTCGCTTTCGAAGGTGCTCGGGTTTACCGGTTCGACGGTTGAGAAAGCGGCGGATTTCTTTCAAAAACTCTATCGCGTCTTTGTAGACAACGATGCGTCCCTTGTGGAAGTCAATCCGTTTGCGCTGCTCTCCGACGGTTCGCTATTAGCACTCGATGCCAAGATGACGTTTGACGACAACGCTCTTTGGCGTCATCCGGAATTTGAAGCGCTGCGCGATGCAAGTGAGGAGGATCCCTTGGAGATGCGTGCCAAGGCAAGCTCCCTGAGTTATATCGCGCTCGATGGCAACATCGCTTGCATGGTTAACGGAGCGGGGCTCGCAATGGCTACGATGGACGCCATCAAGCTTTACGGTGGTGAACCGGCTAATTTTCTTGATGTTGGCGGTAGCGCCACGGTTGAGAAGGTGACAGCGGCTTTTGAGATCATGCTTTCCAATCCCAAGGTGAGCACGGTGCTTGTCAATATTTTCGGCGGCATCATGCGTTGCGACACGATTGCCGAAGGCATCGTGGAAGCGTGCCGCCGAGCCAAGTTAACGATTCCGTTGGTGATTCGCATGAACGGAACCAACGAAGAGATCGGACGCCAGATTCTTGCTGAGAGCGGTTTGTCGATCATCACGGCGGACAATATGGCGCAGGCGGCACACAAGGCTGTTGAGGCTGCGCAAGGAGGTGCGAAATGAGCATTCTTGTGAACAGCACCACGCGCGTGATCACGCAAGGCATGACCGGCAAGACGGGGGCCTATCACACGCGGGCTTGCCGTGCATATGCAAACGCCGACAACTTTGTGGCCGGTGTCAATCCCCGCAAAGCGGGCACCGACATGGACGGTATCCCGATTTTCGGGACAGTGGCCGAAGCTAAGAACGCCACGGGAGCCAATGCGTCTGTCATCTATGTGCCGCCCGCCGGAGCTGCGGCTGCGATTTTGGAAGCCGTGGAAGCGCAGCTTGATCTGGTTGTCTGCATTACGGAAGGCATTCCGGTCTTGGATATGCTGCGTGTTAAAAGCCGTATGCGCGAACTCGGTAGCAAGACGCTTCTGCTGGGGCCCAATTGCCCGGGCCTGATCACTCCCGAGGAAATGAAAATCGGCATTATGCCGGGGCACATTTGCCGCAAGGGGCGCATCGGCGTGGTAAGTCGCTCAGGAACGCTCACCTATGAAGCGGTAGCGCAGCTTACCGATCTCGGTCTTGGACAGTCGACGGCCGTAGGCATCGGCGGCGATCCTGTCAACGGCCTCAAGCACATTGATGTGCTCAAACTCTTTAACGACGATCCGGAGACGGACGCCGTGGTCATGATCGGCGAAATCGGCGGCAGCGATGAAGAAATTGCGGCGCAGTGGGCCAGAGACAACATGACCAAACCCGTGGTCGGCTTTATTGCGGGCGTAACGGCGCCGGCTGGAAAACGCATGGGCCACGCCGGCGCCATCATTGACGCGGGTCGCGGAACGGCCGAAGAGAAGATCCGTGTTTTGAACGACTGCGGTATCCGAACAACAAGAGATCCGTCGGAGATCGGCAAGCTGCTTGCTTCCGTCCTCTGAAAAACCCGCAAAAGCCTGTCTAAACAAAGACAAGGCTAATTTTGTTGAGATAGGATAAGCAAACTCAATGCGCCGACTGGTTGCGAACTGGTCAGCGCACGAAATCTGTAAATCAAAAATTCAGGAGCATTTTCCACCATGGAATGGCTTTGGGACCTATTGGTTAATCTTCATTGGGGCGCCGTCGGTCAAATCATCATGATTGACATTCTCCTCGGCGGCGACAACGCGGTCGTGATTGCGCTCGCTTGCCGCAATCTGCCGCATGAACAGCGTCTGAAGGGCGTGTTCTGGGGGACGTTTGGCGCCATTGCGCTGCGCGTGATTCTCATTACCTTTGCCGTCATGTTGCTTGATTTGCCCTTCCTCAAGATGGTAGGCGCAGCGCTTCTTGTGTGGATCGGCGTCAAACTTTTGGTGCCTGAAGATGAGCATGAAAGCGAAAAAATCGAAGGCTCGGCTAAGCTCTTAGGGGCGATCAAGACGATCATCGTGGCCGACTTCGTGATGAGTCTCGACAACGTGATTGCTATTGCGGGAGCGGCGCAGCAGGCCCACGATGACCACCAGACGATGCTGGTTATTTTCGGCCTTTTGGTTTCTGTGCCCTTTATTGTGTTCGGCAGCCAGGTGGTGCTCAAGCTTCTGGATCGTTTCCCCGTGATTGTGTGGATCGGCGGTGGTCTGTTGGGCTGGATCGGCGGCGGTTTGGTGACTTCCGACGGCTTTGTCGTCAAGCACTTCCCGGATGCCGCAGCCTATCACTATCCGGCTGCGGTTGCCGGTGCCGTCCTGGTGGTGTTGCTGGGTTGGATTTTTGCGCGACGCGCAAAGGCTAAGGCCAAGGGACGTCCGGCGCATCAGGTCGGAGGCGGCACGACATCATAAGGCGCACGTCTCGCGCAGAAGTTCAAGCAAAACGGCAGAGCAGCTTTTTGTGCGGCTCTGCCGTTTGTTTTACAGCGTTGCAAACAAGGCTCAGAGGCCGAGTTCGGCGACTGCTGTTGCGAGGGAACGAGAAACGTCTGTACCGGCCACGGTGGTTTGCGGTGCGTTAAGTCCGTCTTTGCCAAGCAGAATGCGGCGGGGGATGCCGGCAGCCTGAGCAGCCTGCATATCACTTTCCTTGTCGCCGAATAGAATGCTTTGAGACAAGTCGATGGACATCTCTTCGGCAGCCCGCAAAATCATGCCGGGCTGAGGCTTGCGGCAGGTACAGGCAATCTTGTAAGCGCCGATCGCTTTTTCCGGATGATGGGGGCAGAAGTAGATGCCAGCTAAAGGCGCACCCGCTTCCTCAAACATCCTGCACATGTAAACGTTGAGCGCTTCGAAGTCGGTTTCCGTGTAGTAGCCGCGGCCGATGCCTGACTGGTTGGTGACGACGACAAGTGCGTAGCCTGCTTCGTAAAGCTTGCGGGCGGCGTCCAGCACGCCCTCAACCCATTCAAAATCCTCGCGGCGGCTCACGTAGGCATGATCAATGTTGATCACGCCGTCACGATCGAGAAATGCTGCCTTACGCATCGTTATACACGCTCACCTGTGGGATAGGTTTCGCTCAGGTACTGCATGTACTTGGCCGTACCCTGCTGCACGGTGTGCAGTTCACCTTCGTAGCCGGCAGCGCGCAGGTTGGTGAGGTCGGCTTGGGTGTAGGCCTGATACTTACCCTTAAGAGCTTCGGGGAAGGGAATATATTCGATTAGTCTCTTGGAAACGGCTTCTTCGAGCGTGTAGTCAGTGCCGGAAAGCGAATTGACTACGGTGAGAGCCACGTCATTGAAGGGCTGAGCGCGGCCCGAACCGCAGTTGAAGATGCCCGATTTGCCTGCCGTCATAAAGTACATGGCGATGTCGATGACGTCTTCGACAAAGACGAAGTCGCGCATCTGGCAACCGTTGCCGTAACCGAGGCATCCTTCAAAGAGTTTGACTCGACCTTCCTTTTTGAATTGGAAGTATTGGTGAAAGGCGACGGAAGCCATGCGGCCCTTGTGCTGTTCGTGCGGACCGTATACGTTGAAGTAGCGCATGCCGGCAACGGGTGCGGTGAGCGACTTCATGTTGGCGCGTACGACCTGATCAAACAAGTACTTCGAGTAGCCGTAAACGTTAAGCGGTCCTTCGTAGGCAACATCTTCGACAAACACCTGGGACGCGCCGTAGGTAGCAGCCGAACTTGCGTAGATGAAGGGAATGCGATGCTTCTGCGCCCAATGGAAAAGATCGAGCGTGTAGCGGTAGTTGTTTTCCATCATGTAGCGGCCGTCGGTTTCCATTGTGTCCGAGCAAGCGCCTTGATGAAAAATCACTTCAGGAACCGGCAGCTCATCGCGGCGCACGCGTTCGATGAAGTCGTTTTTGTCGAAATAGTCGCTGATCGAGCATTTGGCTAGGTTCAGAAACTTTTCGCTCTTGGTGAGATTGTCCACGGCAATGACGTCCTTAAAGCCGCGGCGATTGAGTTCGAGCACATTATTGCAACCGATGAAACCGGCAGCACCGGTGACCAGAATGGACATTATTGTTCCCCTTCGAAAAGTTCTTTGTAGCTTACGGAAGCAGTACCGAGTTTGCCTACGACAATGCCGCCGGCGCGGTTGGCGATGCGTACGGCTTCCTGCAGGTCGGCTCCTGCCGCAAGCATGGCGGCGGTGACGGCAATCACGGTGTCGCCTGCGCCCGAAACATCGAACACTTCGCGAGCCTGCGCGGGGACGGTGAGTTCGCCGTCGGCAGTGTAAAGCGTCATGCCTTCTTCGCTGCGCGTCAGAAGCAAGGCCTTCAGATCAAGCTCTTCGCGAAGGCGTTGCGCCTTGTTACGTAGCTCTTCTTCGGACGACCAACAGCCGGTAACCATAGCAAGCTCTGCACGGTTGGGCGTGATGAGAGTGGCGCCCTTGTAGCGGCTGTAGTCACTGCCCTTGGGGTCGATCAAAACGGGAACGCCGACCTGACGGGCATGTTCAATCATTTGACGAATATGGTTGAGCCCGCCTTTGCCGTAGTCGGAAAGAACCACGGCGTCGGAGCGTTCGATCTGATCGTTAAATGAACCGAGAATGGCTGCGAGTACTTCTCGCGTGGGCGCATCTTCAAAGTCGGCACGCAACATCTGCTGCTGACGCGCAATGATGCGCAGCTTAACGGTTGTTTTGATCGAAGAATCAGTCTGAAGCAGAGATTCAATGCCGGAAGCTTCCAAAAGCGAACGCAACGTGTGGCCGGCTTCGTCTTCGCCGGCAACGCTCATAAGAGCGGCTTTGGCACCGAGTGTGGTGATATTGAGCGCGACATTGGCTGCGCCCCCCAAACGGGCGTCGGTGCGCAGAACTCGCACGACGGGAACCGGCGCCTCGGGAGAAATGCGCTCGGCGTCGCCAAACCAATACTGATCGAGCATGCAGTCGCCGACCACGAGAACGCGTTTGGCGGCAAGAACGGATGAATCCATGAATTTCCTTTCAATATTTAGGGCACGATGGCTCAAAACCGAATTTCAGCGCCTCCTTGTTTGCCGGTCATTTTAGAGTGCCTCAAAACGGCTTGCCAGAACACTTTTGCAAGTGTTTGTATGAACAAATCGGTTTGTCAGTACTTGTGTTTGCGAGTTTCCGAAGCTTGTCTGCTTTGCGCAGGATGCCAGAAATCAAAGAAGTTGAACCAGTCGTAAGGGCTTTTTAAAAGTCGGGTTTCCAGCGTCCGTACCCAGGCGTTGGCCATGGCCGAAAGCGTTTGAGAGCGTTTGGCTCGAGGCACGGTAGCCCCGTCGTAGACGCGAGTAAAAGCAACGCGATAACGAGCTTTGCTTTGAGCTTCCGTTTCTCGCACGCAGATCATGCTCCAGGCCGAGCATTTCAAAAGTGTGGCAAGCAGAAAAGGGCCGAGCGCCAAGGGGGCTTCTTCTCCCAAAAAAGGGACGCTCACACAGGCTGAAGAACCGATCGGGGTGCGGTCGGCGACGATCACGATCCAATGACCGGCTTCGATGATTTCAGACATTTGTACGGCTGTCTGAGGGCCCACATCGGTCACCTGAAGATGCCGTACGGCAAATTTAGGATTGAGTTTGGAGACAATCTCGGTGAAACGTGCGGCGTGTGTGGTGTGAGTGAGTACATAGACCAACCGATCTTTAGTGGCTTCGCTTTTTTCCAGTTCGGTTTCGCCGATGAATTGACAGAGCTCCTGACAGCCGGTGTGCGCAGTGATGATGATTGCCCCTCTGGAGTCAGCGAGGAGTTCAGAGACGCCTTCAACAGCGAGGTCTTTGGCAGTAAAAAAGCCCGAGACAGCCAGCAGTTTGTCGAGAATTGTGTCGGCAAAGCGCCAGATGTGCTTGAGTGTTGCCAAACAGCCCGGACGCGGTTCATTTTTCGTGCGTGCGACGTGATCAAGATAAAGGCGACTTGCGCGTCGTGCCGTGGGACTCGCAAGCCAGTAGAAAACGATGACAGGCCACAGGCTGAGGTGAAAAAGCGTGCGTCCGCCGAGGCGAAAAACGGCAAGAAGAAACGAAATGCCTGCCGTGTTTGTCTTTTCCGGCGTTTCGGACCAATGCTTGGCGGCCATGGTTACTTTGCCAGTCCCATACGGCGCAACAGCATGGTGCAGAAGTGTCCCGCGTGCAAACGGCTGATGCGCATGTTGTCCGAGAAACCTCGGAAGTGGGAAATGCCGTCTTTAGGGTAGGTGACGCGCACCGGTCGGTTGATGACGGTGACACCTGCCCAGATCAGGCGAACAACGATGTCGGGATCAAAGTCCATGCGACGAGTCTTAACAGAGGGCAAAACAGGAAGCGTTTGTGCGAGCGGGTAGACGCGAAAGCCGCACATGGCGTCTCTGAGTGCTTTTGAGCGCGTGTTGACATGCACCCAAAAGTTGGTGAGCTCTCGCCCCCAAAGGCGGGACAAGGGGACCGTCTGATCGTAAATGGGATAGCCGCAGACAAGTGCCTGCGGGTTATGGTGAGCCTGATCCAAAAAGTCGGTGACCGCTGCCAAATCGTGCTGCCCGTCGGCGTCAATTTGGATCGCATGTGTGAAGTTCATATTGTCGGCAACGTAAAGCCCGGAAATTACCGCCGCCCCTTTGCCGCCGTTTTTTGCAAGGCGCACGAGACTTGCCTGCCGATGCGATGCGGCTGAGACGTCCAGCGAACGGGCGCAGAGCTCATTGCTGCCGTCGTCAACGAGAATGACGGGTAAGTCGAGAGATCCCAGCACATCAAGCAGTTCGTCAATGACTTGATGATGGTTGTAAACCGGAATCAGGGCAACGGGGCGAAACACGTTCATACTCATTGCTCCGTTTCCAAGACAAGCGTGCCGCGCGAAAGCGTGCTGCCGTCGGTTTTTTGATAGATAAAGGCGATACCGGAAACGCTGCGTGAGAGCTTAAGCACGACGGTGTCGTCGGGGCGAATCGGCGACATGAATTTGAGTGCCTTAATGCCGAAAAGGGCGACTTCAAGATTCCAATAGCGACACGCGATGTCTTTGGCCCACTGTACTTGCACCACGCCGGGTAGCAGGGCGAATTCAGGAAAATGGCCTTTGAAATAGGGAGAGTCGGCGGGTACCGAAAGCACCATGTCGGCTACGTTGGCGTTGGGTGCTTCAAGCAGAACTGCCTGCGGCGTCTGATGCGAAAAAAGCGTTTCGACAGTCTGCGTTGTGGCTTTTCCGAGCGCGTTTTGCGGCAGGGCCCAGGTAAAGCGCCATTGGCGAGGCAGACAGACACGCTCGATATGCTTGAGAAGTTCTGTTCGCAGGTTTTCTACCAAAGCGCGTTTCCCGTCTCGTAGGATCACGCGGCTTGCTGCAGGCGTTGTGACGGCGGCTACCGCAATGCGTTCGGTTGTACTTTGGGCATTGGCCTTGCGACTGAACGCCTTGACTTCGGAAACGAGCCCGGTGGCTAGAAGTGCGTTTTCCACCGTTTTGAGCGACACACGTTTGCCTTCGATTTTCACGATACGATCGGCGCGGCCGAGCAATGTAAACGTATCGCCGTCGGCGTTAAGCGACACCATGTCGGCCGTGGTTTCCCAGTCGTCTGTCGAAAGCTGAGGGCTTTTAATGACAAGAAGCGAGTTTTCAATCCGAAACTGCGTGGCCGGGAGCGGGCGATAGCCTGTACCTGTGATGCGGCCATCGGCTTCAACCGAGCGTTTGCGCCAGGCGATACCGCCGGATTCGGAACTTCCCAAAAGCTCAACAGGGGCGATGCCGGTACGCAGAAGTGTTGTCTTGAGGCCTTCGTCACTCAATGGGCCGCCGCTTGAATAGATGGCGCGCAAAAGCGGCCGCGCCTTTTCCCAGAGCGAATGTTCGGGTAGACGGTTTAAATGCGCAGGGCTGGCGATCCAAGCGGCTTCCCGAACCTTGCAGATGTGACCGAGCAGTTCTTCGGGGTAAAGAATGCGGGTATGCCAGACAGCTCGTGCCGAGCGCAACGGCCACAGGAGAGCAAAGAGTAGGCCGTAGATGTGCTGCTGCGAGACGGTGGAGAAAATCACCGTGTTTTCGGTGAGTTCTTTTTCCTGACCGTGGCCGCGTGAATTGATGCTTTCGACTTCACAAAAGAGCTGACTCAGTCGCTTGACCACCATGGTAGGCGTACCCGTCGAGCCGGACGTGAAAAGTGCCACCAGCGGTTTTGAGGCATCAATAACGTCGCGGCAAGGTTCGCTTGCTTCTTTGCGCGTGAGCGAAGCAATGGGGCAGTTTGCCGGAAAGTCGCCGGCAACGGCCTGGACCTCGTCATTCAGTCGCTCGATAAGCGCCGCGGACGTATCGGCGGGTAACACTGCTCGAACGCCTGCTGCCCAACAACCGAAAAGCGCGGAGGCGGAGTCAAAGATGTCGGAAAAATAGAAGGCCACGGCTTTGGCGCCGCTGGCTTGCACGGCTGCCTTCCAGCCGGCGGCCGCTAACGCAAAGTCGCGGCGCGTGCGTACGCCGGCGTCTGAAACGGTAAAGGCACGATTGTCGTCGGCTGCCTCTGGCAGCACGCGGGAGCAGTCAGTCAAGGCGTTTCTCCGGAAGCTTCGTGTTTTCGTTGTACGAGGATGCGTACGGCGAATTCTGCGGCAAAAAGCACTGCAATCAGCACGTAGCTGACAGCGCCATTGTATAAGGCCCACCAGGCATCGCTGCGAAAGAGCGCCGAATCGAGTGCGACAAGTCCGTTGACGATGAAAAAGACGCACCACACGACGGTTACGCGGCGACAGTAGACGACGGCGTGCGCGGGCAGATTTTTATGCCGAAGTCGCGCAAAGGTTTCCACCATGGGAGTGCCTCTGAGAGAAGCGGCAAAGACAGTAAAAAGTGCGGCGTTGACGAAAACGGGATAGAGCTTGAGCGCGTTTTGCATGTCAAGCACGCCCGCGCAAAACGCAAGAACCAGAGCGCAGGCCACGCATACAAAGCCGATGGGGGAACGTTTGATACAGGCGTTCAAGAGGGCGGCGACGGCCAGAAAAAGCGCTGCGCTCGCAATCATGCCGTGCTCAAGGAGCTGCCAGACGGCAAAGGGATAAATCAGAAGAACGAGGACGGCAAAGATTCGGACAATCATGAGTCGCTAAAAGTCGGCCGCCCTCCGGGAAAGCGTTGTCGGCGGGAAGCGTCGCGCTTTCCTTCCGGTCGCCGGATAGTGGCGTTAGTCGTTGAGGATGTGATCCAGGACTTTGACGAGGTCTCCCACAGTACGCACCTGTTTGAAGTCGTTGGGGGAGATGTTTCGGTCGCCGACGAAGGGGCGCAACTTTACGAGAAGATCCACTGCGTCAATCGAGTCGAGATCCAGGTCGTCGTATAGTTTGGCTTCAGGGACGACGGCAGCCGGATCGATTTCAAAGGTTTCCACAAGAACGCGTTTGAGTTCATCAAAAATTTGTTGTTCGGTCACCATGGCGTTATCAATGGTCATAAGAGGTTAGGCGGCGGCTTTGTGAGCGGCGATGAAGTCGGCAAGGGCAGCGACGCTGGCGAAGTGCTTTTTGTTTTCTTCATTTTCGGCCGACATGGTGATGCCGTACTTCTTTTTGATGGCAAGACCGAGTTCGAGCGCGTCGATCGAGTCCAGACCGAGACCGTCCACAAACAGAGGTGCGTCGGTTTCGATGTCTTCGGGCTTGATGTCCTCAAGGCCGAGTGCGGAGACGATCAGCGCCTTGAGTTCGAGCTGCAGTTCTTCTTTTGTCATTTCTAATTTATTGGCGTGTCGTTTTATTGGGCGTGGACAAAGAGCCGGTTTTTGAGCTCTTGCGTGAGACGCCGCACCGCAACGGGACGACCGAGCTCTTTCTCAACTTCCATAAAGGGCTCGATTTGGATATCAGCGGCAGCGCGGACGGAAATGTTCATTTTACGCTCAGGAACCTGATACCACGCAATGCCCTTCATTAGCGCAGGTGGCGTACAAGTGATGCAAACCGGCGTGATGTTGCGCTCGCTGGCCAATGCGATGGCTGCGGCACCGTGATGCAGTCGGGGGTCTTTGCCCGGAACAGAACGGGTGCCCTCCGGAAAGACCACCAGTGTATCGCCTTGCCGAAGACACGCAGCGCATGCTTCGATCAGCTCGGGGCCTGAATCGTTGGCAATGTAACCTGCCGCCTTGACCGGAGAGCTCAAGGCAAATGATGTGCGTAAAGCAGCTTTGACAATGCAGTTGGCGTTTCCGATGAGGCTGTGCAGAATGACGATGTCAATGAGCGTCGGGTGGGAGGCACAGATAAAAAGGCTTTCCGTGGCAAGTCTCTTTTTGAGTTGCGGGTCGACTTCAAGCTTGAGAACCTGCAAAAAGCGCATCATGCGAACGAAACCCGAGAAACTGGCTTGCACGACTTTTCGCGCGCGCAACTCTCGTTGGCGTTGATCCGAAATGAAAGTGTTCAGGGATGGGAAAACTAATAGCCGAAAGAGAATGCCGCCCGTAAAAAAGGCCAGGAAACAAAAGCCGGTTGCGGGTACTCGCCACAGTTTGCTCAAAAATGCGGTCACAGGCGCCCCCAGTGCCAGGCTCTTACCCCGTCAGACTCGGCGTAAGCAACCGTGCCGTTTATGAGAAAGCGGATTTCGTCGAGGATATGGCAGGCGCTTTTTTCCACGTTTGCCGCATCAACGGTTTCCAGCTTGATCGTTTGAGCGTTCGGTGCCGAAGTCAGGCGAAGCGCCCAAGCGCAGGGCAACGGAGCGCTGGCGCTGTCATTATTACGCCAGAGTTCGGGCATGGATTCTTCATAACGCACGACGAGAACAGAAGGGCTTGATTGCAGTTTCAAAAATGCTTCGAGCAGTGCACACGAGGCCGTGACAGGACCGGCGGCCACGGCCGAAGTCGAGGCGTGATTTTTGAGCCAAATTGCCGCTTGGGCGCCCACGGCGTTGTGTACGCTCAGGGCAAAGTCGGCCGGGCTCATGTCTTCGTGCTGCGAAAGCGTTTGTGTGAGTTTGAATGTGCGGGAAATGTCTCCCCAGCTTGAGGCCCAGACGGTCGGTTCGTCGGCTTGGGGCTTCAAAGAGGCCAGAGCCGAGAGCGCGCAGCGGCCCAGAGGCGACAGACGACGGCGTACGCCGGCGGGAATCGCGGCGTAGCTAGGCGTTGTTTCGGCAAGGGGAGCCGGTGCGGAAGTTTGCGCCCAGGCTTGCCAAAGTGCCGGATTGTCGCACCGGGAGCTTACGACGGAGACGTCGGACACATGGAGTCGAATCGCAGTCATTTAGCGGCCGTCGGTTTGAGAATGTAGAGCGTGTGGCTGACGCCCACGTTATCGCGACAATATTCGACATCAAGTCCCGCGTTCTTGAATACCGAGAGCAAGTCATTGCGGCGGTAAAAGCGCGAGTTGCCGTTGGCCATCGTCGTGAAGTAAAGCGACACAGCAGCAAGCGAAAAACCGGCTGCCGGGAACTTCTGACCGTCAACTAGACATTCAAGAACGGCAAAGCGACCGCGTTCAGACAAAAGGGGCTTGCACCGCTGCAGGATGCTAACGGCTTCTTCGGGCGAGAAGCAGTCGAGAAACTGGCTCATCCAAATTACGTCGGCTTTGTGTTCAACGACAGGGACGCAATCGGGCTTGAGCCAGTCGACTTCAGCCGCGGAGAATCGGTCGGCAAAGGGAGCCAGAATCGAATTGGAGCACGCCGTGGCGCACTGCTGCGGCAAATCAATCAGTGTGACGCGCGTCTGCGGCATAGCCTTGAGACAGGCGGCTGCAAACTTTCCGGTGTTGCCGCCCACGTCAAATAGAGTTTGTGGAGATAGTCGGTCGCGCAGTTCTTCGGCGAGCATCGCAAAGTACCGGTCGGAATAGTAATGATCGAACGCGAACCAACTTTCGCGAGCCGGGTGCGGCAGCTGAGAAATTGCCGGATAAATGGTGTCCCAGTCGCCGAGTTCTTTGAGCCCCGCGGGTTTCCCTTCGGTAAGAGCCTCGGTCAGGTGATCCATGCCGCGGTAGCAGACGTCGGCTGTGAAATTGAAGTTCACGCGGGTCATTTCGTCAAAAAGCAAGCACTGACCGGTTTTGGTGAGCGCAAGCGTCCCGTCTTCGGATTTAGTGACGACGTCGCCTGCGGTCAATACGTCGACCAGTACGCCGACAGCATAGGGCGTCAGGCTGCAGGCGCGGGCAGCTTCCGTTTCGGTGTCTTCCGCTTCGGAAATGTGCGACAGAAGTCCTGTGGCAAGCGCCGAACGAACGGCCTGAAAGAGTACCGGCCCGAAGGCGATGTGCTGTGCCTTGTTGAGCGCTTCGATGATGGATTGATCCGGTTTGCGTTTGACAGGCATCGGACTACTCCTTGTAGCGACCGAAGATGAGCGACGTGTTGATGCCGCCGAAGGCAAAGTTGTTGCTCATGATGTAGTTGGTGTTCAATTCCAACGGTTGATTACGGATATAAGCGAGATCACTGCAGTCTTCAGCCACATTTTCCAGATTGATGGTCGGCGCGAACCATCCCTCATTCATCATCATGATCGACATCCAGGCTTCAAGTGACCCGCAGGCGCCGAGCGTGTGTCCCATGTAGCTCTTGAGGGTTGATACGGGGGTTTTATTGCCGAAAACGGCGGCCATGGCTTGCGATTCGGCACTGTCGCCGCGATCGGTGGCCGTGCCGTGAGCATTGATGTAGCCGATGTCCGCTGCGTTGAGTCCCGCATCAGCAAGCGCCAGACGCATCGCCTGCGCCATTTGTTCGGATTGGGGACTGGTGATGTGCGTGCCGTCGGAGTTGGTGCCGAAACCCAGCACCTCGGCATAAATCCTGGCGCCGCGTGCCTTGGCGAAGTCAAGCTCCTCGAGAATCAGGGTGCAGCCGCCTTCGCCGATCACCAAACCGTCGCGTTGGGCGTCGAACGGACGGGGAGACAGCTCCGGATGGTCGTTGTAGTTGGTGCTCGTGGCAAAAAGCGTATCGAAAATGGCTGCGTCGGAAGCGTCAAGCTCTTCGCTGCCGCCTGCGATCATGGCTTTGGCACGGCCGGCGAGAATCGTTTCGTAGGCATAGCCGATGGCCTGCGAGGACGAGGTGCAGGCAGAACTCGTTGTGATGATGCGGCCCTTGATCTTGAAGAATACGCCGATGTTGACCGCTGCCGTGTGCGACATCATGCGCACATAGGTGTTGGCGTTCATGTCGGACGTGGAACGCTTCAAAATGAGGCTTGCGATGTCCGCGACGGCCGAGGGCGTGCCGGCACTCGAACCGTAGGCGATACCGAGATCCCCCGAACTCAGAAATGCCTGATTGTCCAGAAGTTCTGCATCTGCCAGCGCCACCTCCGTCGCGCGAACACCCAAAAGTCCCACGCGGCCCATGCTGCGTGTGCTTTTGCGGTTGTACTTGGCTGGATCGAGCTCAAAGGGGGCGGCGGGACACCCCAAACGCGTATGCAATCCTTTGATGTCGGCCCATTCCTTCATCGCTTGCACGGCATTGGTGCAGCTTTTGAGTTTCGCGGAAACAGATTCCCAATCGTTGCCAAGCGGGCTGATGGCGCCGAAGCCGGTGACGACAACGCGCTTTTTATTGCTCATGCCAAACCTCCGTTAACGCCGATGACTTGACGGGTCACATAAGATGCCGCTTCGCTCATCAGGAAAGAGACGACGCCGGCGACTTCCTCGGGTTTGCCTATGCGACGCATGGGGATGAGTTGCATGGCGTGTTCGAGCACTTCTTCGGTGACCATTTCCGTTTCGATCAGTCCCGGTGCGACGGCGTTGACCGTAATCGAACGGCTGGCGAGTTCCGTGGCGAGCGCTTTGGCAGCGCCGATAAGACCAGCCTTGGCTGCCGAATAATTTACTTGGCCTCGGTTGCCCACCACGCCCGAAACGGAGCTGATTACAACGATGCGGCCCGGTTTGCGGCGACGCACCATCGGCATCACCATCGGTTGCACGACGTTGTAAAAGCCTGTGAGGTCAGTATGAATCACGCTGTCCCAATCTTCGGAGGGCATGGCCGCGAACGTGCCGTCGCGGGCGATGCCGGCGTTGGCGACGATTCCGTAGTAGGCGCCGTTTGCTTCTACGTCGGCCAGAAGCGCCTGTTGAGCAGCCTCTCGGTCGCAGACGTCGAAGGTCAGCGAACGTGCTTTCCCGCCGGCTTGAGCGATCAGCCCGAGCGTTTCGTCAAGCGCGGCCGACGGTTTGGACCCGTGCACTACAACACAAAAGCCGTCGCGGGCCAGTTGCAGAGCAATGGCGCGGCCGATGCCGCGGGAGGCGCCGGTAACAAGAACGGTAAGGTCAGTAGAAGAAGTCATCATTGTGCAAAGGTCGTTCGAACGAATTCTTGAAGGTCGCGAGGGCGGTAAACCGTGAGGACGGCGCTGGCCACTTCGGTGTTGTTTTCGAGCACGCGGCACTCGAATTGACTCGGAAGTTCTTCTTGTCCGAAAAAGAGGCAGCGCGTATCAATGTCAAAGACGTCGCCTTCGGCAAGCGTTTTTTTGTGCAGTTGCACTTTGCGCGAGCCCAACAAAAATCCTACGCGAGGGCCGATGCCCGACTCGCTGTCTCGGATGCCTGCAAAAACGCCCACCGTCTGCGCCATGAATTCGATGAAAAGACTGTTGGGATACGAGCCGTCGGCTTGACGAAATAGGGAGCATTGCTCGCCGACGGTCACGCGGCAGCGAGTCGTTTCGGCATCTGCCGCCAACACGCGGTCAATGAGCAGCATCGGAGTACGATGCGGCAGGTAACGGGAAGGATCGCAGCAAAAGGAACTCATGGCGAAACTCGACTGAAAACAGCGCTAGCGTTGGAGCCTCCGAAAGCAAAGGCGTTTGCAACGATGTGACGAATCTCCCGACCAAGGACGCGAGTCTGCGTGAGCACATGAGCCGGCGCAAGCGTAGGATCGACTGTTTCGATTCCTGCACTCGGCGGCAACACACCGTCGGGATTGTCCGTTAAAAGAGCGGCGGCAATGGCGGCCTGAAGGGCCCCTGCGCCGGCCAGAGTGTGTCCCGAAAGCGACTTATAAGAGGCACAAGGCACGTCAGTGCCGAAGACTCTTTCAATGGCTTTGGCTTCCATGCTGTCGTTGAGCGGCGTTCCCGTGCCGTGTGCAATGACCAGATCGATGTCGGCAAGGCAAAGACCGGCAGATTCGAGCGCCAGACGCATGGCTTGAGCGGCTTGGATGCCTTCGGGCTCAGGAGCGGAGAGATGGTGCGCGTCAGTTGTCAATCCGGCACCTCTGTAAGCGAGAAAAGCATTTGAGCAGTGACGAGTCATGGCTACGAGCGCACCGCCTTCGCCCAGATTGATGCCTTTGCGACCCGCGGAAAAAGGAGTGCAGGGCTCGGGGCTCACGGCTGAAAGAGCAGAAAAGCCCGCATTTGTGAATTGGCAGAAACCGTCGCAACCGCCGGCAATTACCAGATCAGCCAAATTGGCGCCAAGAAGCTGTGCAGCGCTTTCAAGCGCCAAGAGCCCGGAAGAGCAGGCGTTGCTGACCGTGTAGACGGGACCGCGCGCCCCAATTTTGTCGGCGACAAAGCGAGCAGGTTCAAAAAGATTGAGATCCCGGATGGAAAAGTTTTCCGGCAGTTGTTGTGTGCGAACATACTCGGACATGCCTTCTTCAATGCGGTGCATGCCTGAAGTACAGGCACCGAGTACGACGGCGACGCGATCGGGGGCAATGCTTGGGAGCAATTCCTGAAGTTCGGACATTTGCTCCAAACAGAGTTCCAAGAGCATTGCCGTGCGGTTGCTGTTCTGCGAAGGTGTCAGATCGGACAAGAATCCGCAATAAAAGGCCTTGTTCGGATCAGGGGCCAGTCCGGTGTGAAAGCGCATAGCCGAGGAGTGTTGTCCGAACAATGTTTGACGAAGCTCCTGCAAGCCGATGCCGGCGGCCGAAACGGTTCCGAGACTATGGATGTAGAGCGCAGACCGGGGCATGGGATCGACTGGTGGCGATGACGGAAGTTTGACGTATGTTGCGTAAGACAAGAAGGCGGTGTCGATCGGTCAAAACCTGAACGGCAGAGCATTCGTGCCATCGGAGGCCACATTATAAATGGAGGGTTTGGGTGATTCGACAGAGTAGTCACGTAATTTCGGGGAGAAGTGAATAAATCAAGTGAGAAAGTGAACAAAATTGGATAGAATGTGAACAAGAAACGTAACAAGTGAACAACATGATGAGATTTTTTTGTTGAAAATGCGCAACTGAATGTGTGCATTTTCTGATGCCTCCTCGAAAAAGCAAATGACACCAACTGAACTGTTAGATCTAGTGGATAGCGTTCGCAAAAACAAAGCGGAAAGCAACTTTTTGGAACTGAAAAAAGCGCATCTAGGCAGCCCCAAACGCCTGTATGACACGTTGTCAAGCTTTTCAAACCAAGATGGTGGTGGTGTCATTCTTTTTGGATTGGATGAAGACAATGACTTTGAAGCAGTTGGTGTCTACGATCCTCAAGATCTGCAACGGCAAATTAAAAATCAATGTCGACAAATGCAACCACCCGTAAGAGCCGTTTTAACGGTGGCAGAAAGGGAGGGAAAGCATTTCGTGGCCGCTGAAATTCCAGGATTGGACTATGCCCAGCGTCCTTGTTTTTATGCGGGAGCCGGACGGATGAAAGGTGCTTTTGTCCGCGTTGGGGACAGCGATGAGCCGATGTCGGAGTATGAAATTTACAGTTTTGAGGCGTTTCGGCAGAAGTATCAGGATGATATAGCAATCGTTCAGACAGCAGAGCGTTCGGATTTGGATTCGGAAGCCATTGAGCGATATATCGCTAGGCTCAAGGCCGGAAAGCCAAACCTCAGTCGACTCCCTGATGAGCAGATTTATCGGTTGATGAATCTCCTTAAAGGAGGACATCCGACTGTCGCTGCCATGTTGCTCTTCGGGCTTTATCCTCAAGCTTTTTTTCCTCAGTTGAGCATCATTGCGACCGTTGTACCTGGAGTCAGTGTAGGTGAAACAGGGGCTGATGGTGAACGATTTTCTGACAACGAACGAATCGATGGCACAATCGAGGAGATGCTTGAGCGGACCGTACGTTTTGTGGCTAGAAACATCCGTGTCAAAACCATCATCAATCCCGAGACAGGAAAACGGGAAGACAAACCGCAGTATTCGATGGTGGCCGTAAGAGAGGCGATACTTAATGCGTTGGTGCACCGCGATTACAGCATGCATACTCAGGGCCAACCAATTGAGGTGAAAATTTTCCAAAATCGACTGGAGATAGCAAACCCAGGAGGCCTCTACGGTCGCATGACATTAGATCAGCTGGGGCGTGTGCAACCAGATACGAGAAATCCGGTACTGGTCAATGCTTTGGAGGTGCTAGGACTCACCGAAAATCGTTATTCTGGCATTCCGGTGATGTGCAAAGAGGCTGAGCGGCTTGGAATGGAAAAGCCGATATTTGAGGATCAGAGAGGAAGTTTTCGAGTGACATTTTTGGGACAGACTCTCAATCAGCAGAGTGTTGCGTTACCTGGTGGACGATCAGAGGACGATATTCTGTCCTTCTGTGCACAACCCCGCAGTCGCGAAGAGTTGAAAGTTTTTTTGGGTGTAAACACGACGTCTTATATGATGCGCAAATTCGTCATGCCGTTGATCGTAAAAGGTAGACTTGCACTGACGTTGCCGAACGCGCCAAAAAGTTCCAAACAACGGTTTGTAACAGTGGCTTGAGTTAGACTCGGAGAGTGGACATGAACAGAAGAACTCTGATTGTTGCTGCTACGGCGGCTCTTTTGCTGAGTATGGGAACGATGCTGCAGGCCGCGCCCGTTGCTGAGGTTATTTCGTATGATCAAAGCGGACTCAAGGCATCGGATGAACGTATTCACCAAGCGATCAAGCAGGCAGCGGAAATGCGCAAGTGGGGCATTGTTTCGGACAAGCCCGGCAAGGTTCTTTTGGTGTATCCGACCAATAATCGATCTCTGCATTATCAGGCAACCGTGAGTGTCACCTATGGGAAAGGCTCTTATAAGGTCGAGTACGTCAAGAGCCGAGGTTTGGATGAGAGACCCAATGGCTGCTATGGTAAGGAAGGCGTGGTGTGCGTGCACCGCAACGTCAATCGCTGGATTGCTAATCTCGGCAAGGATCTCAACCGACTGTTGACTCAAAACTGGTAAGAGTTGCATTTCTAAACTAAAGCGATGGCGAAAAAAAAGGCACTTTTTCCGGAAATGGAGGGTGCTTTTTTTCAAAAGTTGAATGCATAAAAAATTATTCGTTTTACATAAAAATTTATGTAAAATGAGCAACATGACTATGCATCCCGCTCTTCGTTCCTACGTCGGTGTTGCCGATCTTCTTGTTCGCACGTTTGCCGATTGCGAGGTGGTACTCCATGACCTCACCGTTCCGCAACGCTCGGTTGTGTACGTTGCCAATCCGGTGGTGACCGGTCGCAAAGTCGGCGAAAGTTTCGAGCATTTGATTGAGGAGGCTATTAAAGCCGGCAATCCTGAGGACGGTATTCTCGCCAACTACTATTTTGAGAAGAACGGTCGTTTGATCCGTTCCTCGACGCTTTTGATTCGAGACGATTCGGAGCGACTGGTCGGAGCTCTGTGCATCAACTTGGATACCCGAGCCGCCACGCAAGCGATGGACTACTTGTCGTCATTGTTGCCGGGACTACCCCCGGGCGGCAAACACCTGTCGACAGCTGCATCAATCGCAACGAAGCCGCACAAACTCGCTCGAGAGCTTCCCGAACAAGGTGTCCAGGATTTCGTGGCCGATTTTGTGGATCGAATTGTGCAGGAAGATGCAGGCGGAGAACGACTCTCACGCGAAGCTCGTCTGCGAATGCTCGAATTCATGGATCGTCGCGGCGTGTTCCTTGTTAAAGGCTCGATTGAGCTTGTAGCGCAGAAATTAAATTTGGCCAAAGCGACGCTTTACGGCGACTTGGATGCCGTTCGGGAACGGCGTAAAACGGACAAAAACTGAACTGAAACAGCTTTTTTGACGGAGGTTTCTGATGGAATTCATTTGCACAAAGTGTGGCAAGCGCACACCCGTGACGACGATGCAGCCGACGTGCGAATGCGGCGGTTTGTTCGAGCTTGACTTCACGCCTGAGGCATGGGATCCGGAACTCATCGACGATAAAGAATGGAGTCAGTTCCGGTACCGTCGCTTCATGGCGCTTGAGGGCGATGCCTGGCGCGATGTGACGCTCGGGGAAGGCCGTACGCCGATCGTTCGTTTTGACGACGACGTGCTCTTTAAGATGGATTACATGATGCCGACGCTTTCCTTCAAAGATCGCGGTGCCGCGACGCTTGTGGCGCACATGAAGGCGATCGGCGTGAAGTCGTGCGTGCAAGATTCAAGCGGCAACGCGGGCAATGCTGTCGCAGCTTATGCGGCGCGAGCGGGCATCAAATGCGAAATTTTCGTTCCCGAAGGAACGAGTCCCTCGAAAATCCGCATGATTGAGTCGCATGGTGCCAAAGTCAATGTGGTACCAGGCACGCGTGATCATTGTGCCGACGTTTGCCGCGCCAAAGTGCGCGATGAAGGTGCCTACTACGCCAACCATGTCTATAACCCATTCTTCTACGAGGGCATGAAGGCGTACATCTACGAAACGCTTGAGCAGCTCGGGCGTATTCCGGCGCACATCGTCGTGCCGGTAGGCAACGGCACGCTTTTTATCGGCGTGGTCAAGGCGCTCGAACATCTTGAGAAATCCGGCGTAATCGATAAGTTTCCGCAGATCATCGCGCTGCAAAGTGAAAACTGCGATCCGCTTTATCGTGCAGTCAAAACGCATGACGCGCATCCGGCTTCGATTGTTCCGAAGCCCACAATGGCCGAAGGCATTGCGATCGGCGTGCCGATGCGCGGCGATGAATTGCTCGACATGAGCTATCGCCACAACATCGCGTTTGTTCGTGCGCCGGAAGAAAAGATTCTGGAAGCCCGCGCCAAGATCGCCGCCCGCGGCATTTACTGTGAGCACACGACGGCGGCCAATTACGCGGCTTATCTGGCCTACTGCGAGGAGCACGGTCCCACACCTGACACCTTGATCACGATGTGCGGCGCGGGCATCAAGTCCGACCACTGAGTTTGCGGCAAATCTTGACGGCAATGAGAGCTCGGAGACATGTGTTTTCGGGCTTTTTTGTTCTCGGAATTTGTGTGTGTTTACCGAAATTTTGTTTGGAAGCGTGAAAGCAAAGTTTTCCAAACCTTGCAAAAGACGCTTTTTGCCCGATGCTTGGCTACACTTTCCGAATGTGGCGCCCGCAATCCATTGCGGGCAACCGATGAACAACCGAAGATAAAAACATGGCTTCCAATACCGTTCCGTTTTTGCGCGACACGCTTTCCCGAACCACTTTTCCCGCCTGCGGACTGACGCTTGATATCGGGCGGCAGCGTATGACGGAGGCTGATTTCAATTCGCTTTTGGAAATTGCCCGGGAAAAGGGGGTTTTGGGTGCGAATGCGGCTATGAGAGAAGGCCAGATTGTCAACGCGAGCGAAGGCCGTGCGGCTTTGCACACTGCGTTGCGAGATCCGGCTGTGGGGGCGCCTTTTCACAAGGAAGTGCAGGAGGCGCTCGAACATATGTGCGCCTTTGCCGACGACGTTCGCTCGGGACGCCGTCGTGGTTGCCGAGGCGACACGATCACTGACGTGATCAATGTGGGTATCGGCGGCTCCGAAGTGGGCCCCAAGACGGTTTACCAGGCTCTCCGTACAACGCGCGAACAGGTGCGATTGCATTTTCTGGCCGCTGCCGACGGTGTGTCGTTTGATCGCATCGTGGGTGACCTCAATCCGTTTAAGACCCTTGTGATCGTTTCTTCCAAGAGTTTTACGACGCGCGAAACGGCGGTTAATGCCGCGGCGATTGATCAGTGGCTTTTGGAAGCTGGTATTTCAGGAGATGATCGCGCGCGTCATATGGTGGTGGTTTCGGCCAACAAAAATGCGGCTCGTGACATGAATCTGCCTGAAGAAAACTTCTTTCCGATTTGGGAGTGGGTGGGCGGCCGCTTCTCGGTGTGGTCGGCCATTGGTCTGG